>ERZ791846.1042-NODE-1042-length-9464-cov-2.52301_pt1 | contig 9464 bp, 10 predicted proteins | sample MGYA00510289_ERZ791846 | MGnify/ENA primary metagenome ERZ791846 (study PRJEB30046, sample SAMN00715274) | human gut metagenome | study: EMG produced TPA metagenomics assembly of the A metagenome-wide association study of gut microbiota in type 2... | reverse complement strand
TGTATTTAGTAACCTGCCTAGGAATCGTTGTAGGGCGAAGAAAACGATGAGGCTTGCCAATGTTTCTCCGAGGAAAGATGAGCTATTGACAATGAATGAATAGAGATAAGGGCTTTGTCCCTTAGGGGCATAGCTTCCCCAAAAGATGACACCGGCTATAAAGTGAATGAGGTAACGAGCAAAGCTACCAAGCAGAATCCCCTCAGTAATTACCATCAGAGACTTGACTTTATTGCCTTGTTTAATGGCTTTATCAAGGGTTGGTTTAACCACCCCGCTAATTCCGATAAGACTAAAGGCGACAAAATACTCCAGAAAACCTTGTGTTAAGGTTAGCCAACCACCGGCTGCCTGTCCTGTCACCACTTGAAGTAGCCCCCAGATAAGACCGCCCATAGCACCAGCTTTTAAGCCCCAGCGAAAACTGAGGAGAAAGATGGGCACCATCTTAAAGGAAAGGGAAATCCAAGGGCCTAGTGACATGGGCTGGGTAACTAGGTCCAGGATATAAGCAATGGTTGCAAAAAGGGCAACCTCAATCATTGGTCGAATATTTGTTTTCGACATAAAAAAACCTCCTATACCAATCGTCTTGATTGGCTATTTTTTGCCACATCAAAACGACGTCATAGAAGTTCCTCTATTTCAATCTATTTTGAGACACATCCCTACGCAGGTCCTAACCTGATCAGGTGGTAAGAGTTTAGGCAAGTCTTGAAGAAAAATCAAGCTAGCCATTCTCAGCAATTGCTCCTCTTGTGACTCTTTAATTGTACTACTAGAAACCCATTTCTGCAAGTGTCTGAAATCCTAAAATTGTGGTATAGTTAAAGCAAGGATTATCTTTACAATAAAAAAGGAGAAACAATTATGGGACTTTTTTCAGGACTGCTTGGTAACGCATCTAAAAAAGATAATGATAAAGTTGAGCGCCAATTGGAGGGCATCTTAATTCTAGGTGAACAGGTGGAGTTAGCCTATGTCCTTGTTCGTGACTTGATTGTCTTTACAGAGAAGCGCTTGATTTTAGTCGATAAGCAAGGTGTCACAGGGAAGAAAACCTCTTACAAGTCTATCCCTTATCACTCGATTTCTCGTTTTACTGTAGAAAGTTCAGGGCACTTTGACCTAGATGCTGAACTTAAGATTTGGATTTCATCAGCACTGGAGCCTGCAGAGGTCCTTCAATTTAAGAGTGATAATAATGTCTTTGAAATTCAACAAGCTTTGGCAGCAGCAGTGCTAAAGTAATGAGGAAGAAAAATGTTTATTGAAAAAGAACTGGGTTATAAGCGTCACTGGATTAATATTGACTCAGATATTATTTCTGAGCAATCCTACCTTTATACCAAGTATGATATTGACCAGGAAACCATAGAGTATGCCTTGGATAAAAATGAACGAGCTCACATGGACTACAACCGTGAGAATGGGACAATCACCTTTATCTATAATGTTCTGGCTCTTGAAAAGGACAAGGAATACTATGAAACCATTCCTCTGACTTTTATTGTCCAAGATACGCGTCTGGTGACCATTAGTAACGAGGATAATGCTTATTGATCAGCAAAATGCAAGACTATGTGGATAACCATGAGGATTTGTCCATTTATAAATTGCTCTTTGCAGGACTTGAGATGATTTCAAATGCCTACTATCCCGTCATTGAACGTTTGGATCAGCAAAAAGATGAGGTTAGTCGACGCCTAAGGCAGACTACGACAAGTAAGAATCTTTACGACCTTTCAGATTTGGAAACAGGCATGGTCTATTTGGTGGCTGCCGCTACACAAAACCGTCTCCTTTTGGAGCACATCAAGGGGCACGCCATTTATCGTCGTCTCAACGAGGTCGAAAAAGAACAGTTTGATGATGCCATGATTGAAGCTAGACAGTTAGTAGCCATGACGGACCTTATTTCTAAGGTCTTACAGCAATTATCAGGTTCTTATAATAATATCCTAAACAACAATCTGAACAACAACTTGAGTAATTTGACCATTATTGAGGTACTCTTGGGAGTGCTTGCCGTCATTACTGGTTTCTTTGGGATGAATGTTCCTTTACCGTTTATGACTGTCAGTCCAGCCTGGATTTTCATCATTATAGGTAGTGTGATTCTTTGTTTGGTCTTGGCCCGCTACCTACGTTGGTTGGTCCATAAATAATAATTAGTGAGTGAAACCGTCTTCTCAAATTGAAGGCGGTTTTAAAACGTTATTTTCTGTCTTTTTATTTCTAAATATGATAGACTAGATGAGTTGTTAAAATAAACGACTATTAAATACAGGTAGTTAATCTACTACACAACCAAGTCTCATAAGGTGGCTTCGCACCGCCTTCAAATAGAAAGAAGAATACTTTGAAATTTACAGATTTAAACCTATCAGAAGACATCCAATCAGCTGTTGTAGCTGCCGGTTTTGAAAAACCATCACCTATCCAAGAGTTGACGATTCCACTCGCTCTTGAAGGTAAGGATGTTATCGGTCAGGCCCAAACTGGTACTGGTAAAACAGCTGCCTTTGGTTTGCCTACCCTAGATAAAATTCGTACAGAAGAAAATACAATCCAAGCCCTTGTTATTGCCCCAACACGTGAGTTGGCAGTGCAATCTCAAGAAGAGCTTTTCCGTTTTGGTCGTGACAAAGGCGTTAAAGTTCGCTCAGTCTACGGTGGTTCTAGCATTGAAAAACAAATCAAGGCCCTCCGTTCAGGTGCCCACATCGTTGTAGGGACACCAGGTCGTCTCCTTGACCTTATCAAACGTAAGGCTCTTAAACTCAATAACATTGAGACTTTGATTTTGGATGAAGCTGATGAAATACTTAACATGGGCTTCCTTGAAGACATTGAAGCTATCATTAGCCGAGTGCCAGAAGAACGTCAAACCCTTCTTTTCTCAGCAACTATGCCTGATGCTATCAAACGTATTGGCGTTCAGTTCATGAAAGATCCTGAGCATGTGAAAATCAAGGCTAAAGAATTGACCAATGTTAACGTTGACCAATACTTTATCCGAGTGAAGGAACAAGAGAAGTTCGATACAATGACTCGTCTTATGGATGTTGACCAACCTGAATTGTCAATCGTCTTTGGACGTACCAAACGTCGTGTGGACGAGTTGACACGTGGTTTGAAACTTCGTGGTTTCCGTGCAGAAGGTATCCACGGTGACCTTGACCAAAACAAACGTCTTCGTGTTATCCGTGACTTCAAGAACGACCAAATCGATATCTTGGTTGCCACAGACGTTGCGGCACGTGGTCTTGACATTTCAGGTGTCACTCACGTCTACAACTATGATATTCCACAAGATCCAGAAAGCTACGTTCACCGTATTGGACGTACAGGCCGTGCAGGTCAATCAGGTCAATCTATTACTTTCGTAGCTCCAAACGAAATGGGTTACTTGGGAATCATCGAAAACTTGACTAAGAAACGCATGAAAGGTCTTAAGCCACCAACAGCTCAAGAAGCCTTCCAGGCTAAGAAGAAAGTTGCCCTTAAGAAAATTGAACGTGACTTTGCGGATGAAGCGATCCGTTCTAACTTTGACAAGTTCAAGGGCGATGCGGTTAAATTGGCTCAAGAATTCACACCTGAAGAATTGGCCCTTTACATCTTGAGCTTGACCGTTCAAGATCCAGAGACAATGCCAGAAGTGGAAATTGCGCGTGAAAAACCATTGCCATTCAAACCATCAGGTGGTGGCTTTGGCGGTAAAGGAGGCAAAGGTGGCCGTGGCAACCGCGGTCGCGATAACAACCGTCGTGGTGGATACCGTGGCGACCGTAACCGCGATGACCGAGACGGTGGCCGTCGTGACTTCAAACGCAAGTCTAAGAAGAATAGCCGTGACTTCGAAAACCATGGCAACAAACGCCCACACCGTACCTCAAGCGAAAAGAAAAACGGCTTTGTTATCCGTAACAAGGGTGATAAATAGGTGCTAAGACAGTAACCAGTAGTGGAAAGAACTTTAATTCATATTTTCTTTTTTGAAAACTACTTATGAAAAACTTTCTGAAAACGCTCTATAAAAATAGAGTGTTTTTTGTTATACTTAAGTGGGTAAATTATCATGAGGTAATTTATTGGGATTAGAAAAAGTTATATAGGAGAAAGAATTTTGAAGAAGAAATGTATTGAATTTTCAAAAAAAATATTTGACGAATTTAAAAGTCGTATGTTTAGATGTTTTAGGTTTCCTCAGTATAGCATGTTTATATTTGAGTTTGTAGTTGAACTGATTATTGTCTTTGAATTAATAAGCTCTTTTAAATCTGATGATGATTTTATAAGGGCAATAGTCATGATGTTAGTTCTAGTTTGTCTAACATTTTACTTACTAAAAAAAAGGAGAGGAAAAGATTATAGTTTAAGAGCATTATCAGATAACTCTCCGGAATTATCGTTTATAAATGTTATTAAGTTTCTTGTAGCTATATTTATTTTAACATTATCGTTTAGCTATATTTATTTTAACATTATCGTTAGCTATAATTTATTATATTATTATTGAGTATATTGAAGGTAATAATATATTGCTCACAGTATTTTCTATAATATATTTAATGGAGTTGGTACTTACTTGCTATAAAGTATCACCTTTTTCTTTAGCTGCTTTTATGGGACTACCAATTCTCTTTGCTAGTCAAATAGGAATAAAAGAAGGTCTTCTAACTTGGAGTTTCTTATCTTTTATCTTAATTTCATTTGGTATGAATTTTTTTGATGTTAGTTTAGTAAGGAATACACTAGGTTTGACTACGGATTCAAAGATAGATAATGATGCCTTAGAACGCAAAATATATTATTTGTTTGGAATTCTTTTTTTATTTTTTGATCTTTTACTTTCTGAAGCTTTAACTTCACTATATAGTTATCGTCTGTTAATATTAAATTCTGAACTCTCCGAATGGTTCTTGTATGCAGCTATTAAAGTTTTAGGCTTATGTATATTATTCCCTATTTATGATTATTCTTGGGAAAGGCTAACCTTCCTTTTTATAAACTTAATTTTTAAGAATAAAATAAAGCCAGTTGATGGTTACTATAAGGAAGTTAAGCATGTGAAGTTAAAGGATAAAGGATATCGTTGGGAAATTAGTAATCGTATATATAAATTAAAAAAAAGTGAAAATAATTTGGAGATAAAATCAATCCAAACTTCCCAAAAACTACCGTATGGTGATATAAAAAGAACTAGTAAGGATGTGTTGAAAGTAAATAAAAATATATTTATTAGGAAAGAGAGTAAGATTTTATTAAAAATTAAGGGTGGTGCTAAAGAATATGGATATAAATTACTAAATATGCCTTTAAAAGCCCTATCAGGTCTATTAATTACAATATCTATTTTTATAATATTAGGTTTAGTAGTTAACTATTTTATTGACACTAATTATGGTATTAATGGAAACTATGTGAATATAAATCAAGATACATTGATTCCTAATTTTTCAAAAGAACTTCATATAGAAAACTATAAAGCAATTTTTGATGATAATATTAAAATTATTGATAAAGAGTTATTTACGTTTTCAGATGGAAGATATACAATACAGGTTCGTCAAAATGGTTTACTTATTAGTGATAAAGTAACAAACCAAAAAGATTTTTATATGCGTGAGAATACATCGGATTATAACAAAATCGTTTCACAATCTGAAATTGATTATGAAAATAAAGTTGATGAAGCAATAAATAGACAAAAACAGAATTCACATAAATAGTCTATAACAAAAATACACACGGTTATTTTTCCGTGTGTTCTTTGATATAGGCCAGTTTTTTCTCTCGGCTTTTTTTCTTAAAGAGTGCTTCGGCGCTCATGGCTTCAGGCTTGCTATCGAAGACTTCTGAGTAGAGGAGTTTAACTGGTAGGCGAGCTCTGGTATACTTAGCACCCTTGCCTGAATTATGAGTTTTGAGGCGGCGTTCGACATCTGTGGTGTAGCCTGTATAGAGGGTGCCATCAGCACACTCAACCACATACATGTAGGCCTTGCTATTCTTTTCTGCCATCGTTTAGGACTCACTCTCAGCTTTTTTTCCAAAGTAAATCTCAAAAATTTCGTCGGTATAGTCGCCATTTTCCTTGTGAACAAAGAGGGGAGGGAGAATTTTCAGTCCATCTGTCGAGCCGTCTTTAATGGCTTCAATCAGGAGCATGTTAGCCTCACGTTCCATCTTAGGGTAGATAAACTGGATGCGTTTAGGTGCTAGATTGTACTGGCGCATGGTGTCAATGATATCCAAAAAGCGGTCAGGACGATGTACCATAGCAATGCGTCCATTAGATTTGAGGGCATGACGAGCGACCTGGCAAATTTCTTCCAAATTAGTCGTGATTTCGTGACGGGCCAAGAGGTAGTGCTCTGACAGATTCTTCTTAGACGTTTCTGTCGCCTTAAAGTAGGGAGGATTACAAAGAATAAGGTCTACTTGAGATCGCGGCGCATGGTCAAGCAAATTTTTCAGGTCGTCATTGACAACAGTCACCTGATTCTCTAGCTGGTTGAGGGTGACGGAACGTTTGGCCATATCAGCTAGGCGTTCTTGCAACTCAACCAAGGTAATTGGTGCCTCAGTGCGTGTGCTGGCAAAGAGGCCAACGGCACCATTTCCCGAACAGAGGTCAACGATTAATCCCTTCTTTGGAATTTTTGGGAATCGCGAGAGGAGGACACTGTCGATAGAATAGCTGAAGACCTCCTTATTTTGAATGATTTTTACATCTGTGGAGAAGAGTTGGTCAATGCGTTCTCCATCTTTTAAAATTGGATTTGTCATAGTTTTAATTGTAACAAAAAACAGCTCCCAAAGGAACTGTTGCGAGTGATTACTCTAGGACACCGAAGGTATATCCTTGATTTTTGAAGTATTCGATAATTTGTGGAAGGGTCTGAACAGTCAGCTCCTTACCAGCTGTATCGTGCATTAGTACAACTTTAACAGTAGTCTCAGGGAAATATTTCTGTGAACCGTCCATATAAGCCATCATGCTTTCAGATGTGGTTGGACGAACAGAGAGTGGTTCTGCATCTCCACAGAGCATGTTCCAGTCAATCCACTGGATATCTTCCTTGGCGAGAGCATGGTCAGTACTTTCTAGACCTTGCCATGACATATGACCACCAGGATAACGGAAAATTCTTGTCTTGAAGTCCTTGCCTAAGATAGCTTGGAAATTGGCATTGGTTTGGTTAACCTCAGAAACAATTTGACTTTGATTTGGAACGCGCCCAGGATAAAGTAGGTTAAAGTTGTGGCTAAGGCTATGATTAGCAATAGCGTGCCCTTCTGTAATTTGACGTTTGAGGATGTCCGCGTTTTCTTGAGTAATAGTATTCCCAATGTGGAAGAATGTGGCATGAACACCGTATTCTTTCAAGATACTCATGACTTGTGGGGTCAGTGTTGGATCAATTCCGTCATCGAAGGTTAAAAAGACAACCTTACCGTCAACATCTTGAGATACACCACGGATAGTGTTATTAACAGCAGTAACGTCGTAGGCATAGTCAGAGGCTTCAATGCTATGGTTACTACCTTTTTTGAGTTGTGTTTTATCATCTTCTTTAGCTTTTTCTGAAGATGAGCTTGTGCTATTAGCGACTTGTTCAGTCTTTTCAGCCTTGGCTACTTGTTCAGCTTTAGAGCTGTGGCGTTGTGACAAGGCAAAGCCTAGAATAGCCAGTACGGCCAGGTTAGCAATAATGAGGCATAGATTAAGTGCCTTCCTGTTTTTCCCTATAATCTCAATACATTTTTTCATAGTTACATTATAGCTCAAACTATTAGAAAGTGCCACACCATTTTCAATTGTTTTACAAAGAAATTCGATGAAAAAAGCGCTCCTTTTTTTGGTATAATAGAAAAAAATTGTAGAAAAAGAGGTAAAAACGTGTTTTACGCTTATTTACGTGGGCTTGTTGTCTTCCTTCTATGGATTATCAATGGGAATGCCCATTACCACAATCGCGATAAATTATTGAACAAGGACGAAAACTATATCTTGGTTGCTCCGCACCGAACTTGGTGGGACCCTGTTTATATGGCTTTTTCAGCTCGTCCTAAGCAGTTTATTTTCATGGCTAAGAAAGAACTCTTCAAGAGTCGTATCTTTGGTTGGTGGATCCGTATGTGCGGAGCCTTCCCAATTGACCGTGAAAATCCTGGTCAAGAAGCTATCAAGTACCCTGTTAACATGCTTAAGAAGAGTAACCGTAGTTTGATAATGTTCCCAAGTGGTAGCCGCCATTCATCTGATGTTAAGGGTGGGGTTGCAGTTATCGCTAAGATGGCTAAGGTTAAGATTATGCCGGTTGTCTATCAAGGACCTCGTGAACTCAAGGGGCTCTTGACAGGTGAACGTGTGGATATGAACTATGGTAATCCCATTGATATTTCAGATTTGAAGCGTTTGAATGACGAAAATATTCAAGAGGTTGCTCGTCGTATCCAGTCTGAATTTGATCGCCTTGATGAGGAAGCTTTGAGCTATCAAACAGGCAAGAAACCCAATCCTTTGACTTATATTTACCGAGTACCTCTCGGTATTGTGGCTATCATTGCGGTACTTTTGACCATGGTTTTCTCATATGTAGCTAGCTTTGTTTGGAATCCTGAAAAACACCGTGCTAAAGAAACTCAGAAATAAGCTAAAAACTCTATCAGACATAGATCTGATGGAGTTTTTTACTTTTTGATATATTTTTAAAATTTTTTACGAATAAGAAAGAAAATATATCAATTAAGGAGAATAGCGTGAAGGAAAAGATTCTAGCCTATGTCAAAGATAATCGTCTGTTTGTGAGTGTCATCGCTGTACTGATGATGATTTTTTGCTTCTTTCTATGGATGACTTGTGGTGCCGGCAACAGCATGGAGGCGGAGACGTCTTATACAGATGTGACAACATTGTCTACCTCCTCATCCAAACAAGGGTCAAAATCACTTACTGAAGTGTCTTCTCAGTCAAAGACTGAAGAAAGTGAAAAGGATAAGTCAAAAGTAACAGTGGATGTTAAGGGGGCTGTGATCAATCCAGGTGTTTATAGCTTAAAAGCAAGCGCTAGGGTGACTGACGCCATCAAAGCCGCTGGGGGAATGACCGAGGATGCGGATGCTAAGAGTGTTAATTTAGCCGCAAGCTTGTCAGACGAAGAGGTTATCTATGTGGCAACTAAGGATGAAAACCTTTCTGTCCTTGGTCAATCAGGAACTAGTCAGGTGTCTAACAAAGGAGGGCAAACTAATGCTAAGGATGGGAAAATTAACTTAAATACAGCGACTGCAGAGGAATTGCAAACCATTTCTGGAATTGGAGCTAAGCGAGCAGAGGATATCATAGCATATCGCGAAAGTCATGGCGGCTTTCAGTCCGTAGATGACCTGAAAAATGTTTCAGGAATTGGTGATAAAACGTTAGATAAAATCAGAGAGTCCATCTATGT
>ERZ791846.1022-NODE-1022-length-9680-cov-3.20125_pt1 | contig 9680 bp, 13 predicted proteins | sample MGYA00510289_ERZ791846 | MGnify/ENA primary metagenome ERZ791846 (study PRJEB30046, sample SAMN00715274) | human gut metagenome | study: EMG produced TPA metagenomics assembly of the A metagenome-wide association study of gut microbiota in type 2... | reverse complement strand
CGGAATAAGCCGAACGCGTTTCTTGTCAGCGCATATTCAGACAACACCGCCTATCGGATGGCGAAGCACTACAGACTGGGGGGCTGATGATGGATGTCGAAATCAAATGGAATAAAACATCGGATCAGATTGCCAAAGAGAAAACAAGGGGCAATGATGGTCTTCTGTTTCTCGCCAACGAGGCAAAACGGCTGATGGATCCGTATGTTCCGGCTGACAGCCTGGCACTTGCCCAGAATGTCAGCGTCCATGTAGAGGGAGACACTGGTGTGATTGAGTATCAATCGCCATATGCTCATTACCAATACAAGGGCGTGGCATACGGTCCGAACTATCCGTTGATGGATGGCGGCGCTGTGATGGGATATTATTCCCCACCACACAAGTCCTCCACCGGAAAGAAGCTGAAATACAGCCATTTCCGCCACCCGCAGGCCACATCCGAATGGGATAAGGCGATGATGAGGGCACGCAAGGGCGATCTGGTGCGGGCACTGGAAAACTATCTCGGAGGTAAGTGACATGACAAAGCATGATGCAGTGACGGCGTTCTTCCAACCAAAAGCCGAGGAGCTGGCGGGTCAGTATCTGGGATTTAACTTTTCGGATGATTACAGCGGCATTTCGCTGATAACAAACTATTCGGACAAGCTGCTTAAAAAGTATCTTTGGGGGTCTGAAAAAGAATATGGTTTCTCGATTATAATTGTGCAGCCGTATTCGACCGATACGGACGATCTGAACCTCACGGCGATGAATTTCGCCCAGGCTTTCATGGATTGGCTGGAAGAGCAGAATAAAAAGCGGAACTATCCGGAATTTCCGAATAGTTGCCAGATAAAGAAGATGGAGACGCTCCAGAATATGCCAAATCTGGCGGGCGTCAATGTAAAGGAAGGAATGGCGCGGTACATGGTACAGTGCCGGATTGTTTATTTTGAGAAGGGAGACAGGCGATGAAGATTAGCGAGTTAATGAATGGTGTAACCCCGAACGCATCTTATGAAGGCTGGGTAACGGCGGATGATTGGGTGCTGGCGATTGATACAAAGACGTCAGCGGGAGCGGCAACAGAAGTAAAAGATTATGAGGTTGTCCAGATGGGCGTCGAGGGACTGGATGCGAATCTTAACCCGGTAACGTCAGAAAAAACCTATATCCGTGCCGGAAAATCTACCCAGAAGACTGGAACAGCAAGATCTTTTGCGGTATCCGGTGATCGTTATATTGGCGATCCGGCGCAGGATTTCATGCTGTCCCATGCGATGAAATATGCGAAAGGTAACGCAGCGGTAACGAATTATGTGTACTTCTGTATGCTCAATGGTAAAGGTGAGAAAGGTCAGGTGTCCGTAATCGTCAACTCTGAGGGCGGCGGCAATGCGGGCGAGTCTTCGTCTATCGATATCAACCTGCAGAAGATTGGGGCAGAACCGGCGGAGTATACATATTCAGCGGAATAGGAGGATGAACTATGCAGATCAGAGGAAGAGAAGTTGATTTTAAAATTGGGCGTTTAAAGGATGCCGCAGCATTTGAAAAGGCTCTTGACAAGATGAGCAAGACGGAAAAGGAAGTCAATAAAAAGGGGGCACTCAGCGAGATTATTGCAGCAGAGATTGAAATGTTTCGTGCTTTTGTTAAAGAATCAACAGGCGAGGATGTCCTGGAAGACTGTGATGATCTGGAAGAGGCGAAAGGCGCTTATATTGATATGCTTTTAGGAATCAAAAAACAGAAAGAAACGCTGCTCGGATTTTCAATGGATGAGATCAAATGAAATGGTCAGTAACGTTTGACAAACTTCCCGGTACGGCACGCATTGGTGGGATAGTTTATGACATTTCTTTTGGCTACCGCACCATGATGGCAGCGGAGATTGAAATGTTCCGGCAGGACATCAGCGACGAACAGAAGATGCTCAATGCGCTGAATCTGTTCTATGCCCGCAATATCCCGCCGGATCTGGATGCGGCAGTTGATTATATGCTCTGGTTCCACCGCGGCGGGGAACCAGAGCATATAATCAACTGCCGGATCTGGATGCGGCAGTTGATTATATGCTCTGGTTCCACCGCGGCGGGGAGTCTGTCCGGAAGGGCAGCGGAGCAAAAAAACGAACAGCGCGGCGGGGATACTGTTTTTTGAAGGATGCCCCGCTTATCTACGCGGCATTCCGGCAGCAGTACAGCATCAATCTCAGGCAGACGCCGAACGACTCCCTGCATTGGTGGGAGTTCCTGGCGATGTTCGAGGCGTTGGATGAAAACACCCGGATGGCGAAGGTTATGTACTGGCGTACCTGCGATACGAAAGGGATGGGAAAGGAACAGAAAGCGTTTATCAAACAGATGCGAAATCTTTATTCCCTGGAAGAGCCGCAGACAACGATGGACAGTCGGATGAGGCTTGCCAAGCGAAATGCAGAAATGCGGGCATATGTGAAAAAGAGGATGGAAGAATGCCGAAACGGGTAAAGTGCCCTTATTGCGGTTATTCCATGCTTATTTTTTTTGACGAAAAAGCAGAATGTCATGGAGTAACCGTCCCTTGCAAAGGGCGGAATTGTGGAAAAGAATTTGAAATCAAGATAAGAAACGGAGAGCAAATCAAGTAGAGCCATTATGAGCCGATGATTTTCTCTTGTCCGAGAGGCGAGGTGAAATGAATGGGCTATGATGGAACTGTAAAGATTGGCACGGAACTGGATAGTAGCGGAGTCAAAAAAGGCTTAGACGAGATTAATGGAACAGCGCAGTCAGGATTCTCAAAGTTTAGTGAGATTGGAAAGAATGCGCTGTCTGTTTTTGCCGGAAATATGCTGACCGGCGTTGTATCACAGGCCAAGAATGCCGCCGGGGCTGTCCTTGATATCGGCATGAGCTTTGAGTCGGGGATGTCGAAAGTAGAGGCAATCTCCGGTGCGACCGGCGAGGATCTGGCAGCCCTGACAGATAAAGCGAAAGAAATGGGCGCAAAGACGAAGTTCAGCGCCACCGAATCCGCCGAGGCGATGCAGTAGGCTGGAAAACCGGAGATATGCTGAATGGTATCGAGGGTATCATGAACCTTGCCGCAGCATCCGGCGAAGATCTGGCTACGACTTCTGATATTGTCACAGACGCACTTACCGCGTTCGGCTTGTCGGCACAGGATTCTACTCATTTTGCGGATATACTGGCACAGGCATCCTCCAACGCAAACACCAACGTCAGCATGATGGGTGAGACGTTTAAATACGTGGCTCCGGTCGCTGGCGCGATGGGATATTCGGCGGAGGATGTGGCGCTGGCGGTCGGATTGATGGCGAACTCCGGTATCAAAGCCAGCCAGGCGGGCACCTCACTGAAAGCGGCGCTGGTAAACATGGTAAAGCCAACGGATGATATGCGGGGCGTCATGGAGCGGCTTGGCATATCGATCCAAAATGCCGATGGAAGTATAAAGCCGTTTGGTGAGTTGATCGGGGATCTGCGAGACAAGTTTGCGATTACCACGGACGCTGAGCGTGCTCAGAACTATGCGATGGCGGAGCAGAAACTTACAGCGGAGGGGCTGTCAGACAGTCTGTCAGGGTTAAGTGGAGAGCAGCGGAATGCACAAATCGCATACCTTGAAGGCGTTGAGCTTATCAAGGATATGACCAAAGAAGAGATTAAGGCTCAGGCAAAGCAGAAACTTGGAATCAAGCTGACGAAAGAGAGACAGCTCTCGGAGGAAGAGCTATATCAGCTTGCATCTTCCCTCGGTAAAGAATCGTTGGATGGCATGACGGCGGCGATGCAGGAGGAGGCAGCTGCAACCCTGTTCGGAAAAGAGGCTATGTCCGGAATGCTGGCGATCATCAATGCGTCGGATGCAGACTATGAAAAACTGGCTGGATCGATCGAAAACTGCGATGGTGCAGCGGCATCAATGGCGGAAACCATGCAGAATAACCTGGAAGGGCAGCTGACAATTCTGGGATCCGCGGCGCAAGGACTCGCCTTGGAGTTGTATGAATCAGTTAAGGAACCGCTGACGAACTTCACGAAGCTGGGAATCGATGCAGTCTCAAACTTAACGCAGGGGTTTGAGGATGGCGGCGTCATGGGAATGATTGAGGCCGCTGGTCAGATGGCGAATGCATTTGCTGAGAATCTTCCGTCGATTATCGAACAGGGGCTTCCACTGGTAGAGGGGTTTACTGAAAACCTTCGTTCGAATGCCGGTAAGCTGGTAGATGGTGGCATCGACCTTATGCTAAAACTGGCGCAGGGTCTGATGGATGGGCTGCCATCGATGCTACAGCATGTCCCGCAGATTGTCATTAATATCGCCGGAATCATCAACGACAATGCTCCGAAACTGCTGATGGCAGGTGTTGAGCTGATCGGAATACTGGCAAAAGGACTGATTCAGGCGATTCCCGACTTGATTGCAGCACTCCCGCAGATAATCCAGGCGATTGCAGCCACGATCCAGGCGTTTAACTGGCTGGCGCTGGGAAGCAACATCATCACGCTGTTGAAAAATGGCATCACGTCGATGGTCGGTGCGGTACAGTCAGCCGGAACGGGAATATTTAACGCAGTCAAGGGTGCGATCCAGAACCTGCCGCAGACGTTACTGTCAATCGGAAAGAACGGCGGCACAGGAATCCTGAACGGGCTGAAAGGAATGGTCGGTTCAATCAAGGGAGCTGCGACAAGCATCTTGACCGGCATTGTGAGTGCTCTCACATCGCTGCCGTCCAAACTCTTAGGTCTTGCGAAAAATGGCGCCCAGAGCATCGTCAAGGGATTTACAGGGCAGTCGTGGGGCAATATCGGAAAGAATATCATCACAGGCATTACAGCCGGAATCACGGGTTCGGTTGGAAAGCTGGCAGAGGCGGCGAAGAATGCAGCGAAGAAAGCGTTTGACGCGGCAAAGGATTTCCTTGGTATTCATTCCCCATCGAAGCTGATGCGGGACGTTATCGGTAAAAACATGATCGCCGGATTTGAGAGCGGTATCGTGGCAGAAACACCGAATCTGGAAAAAACGTCGGCTGGCTCTGCTCAAAGGGCGGTGGAGAGTATGCAGGGAATTGCATTACAGAGATCCGGAACTGTGGTAGCAGGGAATCAGGTACCGCCGGCACCAACGTCGGGCGGCGAACAAGGAAGCACAGTGGTTGTCCTCGAAAAAGGCAGCATAACCGGAGATGTGACAATGGATGGAGAAAAAGTAGGCACACTTGTAGCGCCTACAGTGGATACCGAGATTGAACGAGCGCGGAAGGAGAGTGAACGATGATTTATCCAGATGTGCAGATGGCAGATATAAAAACCTTTACAGACTGGGGGCTGAAATTGGAATCGATAAATATTTCCTTCCCCGAAGCTAAGACGGATCAGGTAGATATTCCAGGAGCGAACGGGCTCCTGGATCTGTCTGAGGTAAACGGTCAGATTTGTTATAAAAACCGAACGCTGACCTTGAATTTTTCCCTTTTGGATGATTATACGGAATGGCATGATTTGAGCAGCAAGATCGCCAAAGTGTTGCACGGGAAGGTCATCAAATGCGTTCTTCCGGACGATCCGAACTATTACTATGAAGGACGTTTTTCATTGCAGACAACGAAGAGCAATGATGTGCTGGCAGATTTTGTGATTACTGGCGATGTGCAGCCATTTAAAATGGAACGGTGCACAGCGGCGGAAAATTGGCTGTGGGATCCGTTTTCATTCGAGAACGGCATAGTCAGAGGATATAGTGGCATATCAATCGCTGGTTCCCTGTCGGTTGATGTGACCGGATCTGATATGCCGATAGTTCCGGAGATCACCTGCAGCGCGGCCATGACGGTAGAGGTAGGCGGTAAGACGTTTGAGCTGACAGAAGGAGTCAATAAAAACTATGACATCATCCTGGGATCCGGAACAAACGTTATGAAATTTACTGGCACCGGCACCGTGTCGATTGATTTCAGAGGAGGTGTGCTGTAGATGTATAAAGTTACAGTGGTTACGGATGGAAAGGAATATCCGCTTTTGAACCAGGTTCTCCGGCTGGAGAATCCAACGCTGAAAGAATATGCCGGCAACTCTCCGGGGTATCTTAAATTTAAGATTACGCCGAAGCATCCGTATTATGACAAGATTCTGCCACTGTCTTCCGAATTATTTGTTTATGAGGACGGAATGGAGATCTTCCGAGGGCGGAGCATGACGACCGAAGAAGAGTTTAACCGGACACATCAAATTACTTGCGAATCAGATCTCGCATACCTCTGCGACAGCATCATACGGCCATTTGAGTTCCAGGGCAGTATTGTGGAGTTTATGACTCAGGTGTTAAAGGTTCACAATGAACAGGTAGAGGCACGTAAACAATACCTTCTGGGGCGCGTCAATGTGGTAGATAGCAACAACTATATTAATCGTAGCAACTCTGATTATTCGTGCTCTCTGGACTGCCTGCGGGATAAGCTGGTAAAGACCCACGGCGGATATCTCAGGACCCGGTGCGAAGCTGGAAAGCGCTATCTGGACTATCTGACGGATGGCGGCGGGACAAACGATCAGGTTATCCGGTACGGCGTCAATCTAGCAGATTACAGCAAGACGCAGGATGCCACGGAGCTTTTTACCGCACTGATTCCGACCGGCGCAGACCTGGAAGATACCTCCTCCAGCGGAGAGAGTACCACCAAAACAGTCGATATTACATCCGTGAATGGCGGCAAAGATTTTATTTACGATGAGGCTGCGGTGCAGCGGTACGGCTGGATCTTCCGTCAGCACAAATGGGAGGATGTCACACTGCCGGAAAACCTCATCAAAAAGGCGCGGGCGTATCTGGAGCAGTCCATCTATTTGAGTGATGTTTTAAAGCTGACGGCGGTGGATCTGGCAAATGTGGATGTCGATATCAAGCGTTTGAAAACAGGGTACTGGACAAAGGTTATATCCCGTCCTCACGGTGTGGATGTTATGTATATCCTGGAAGAACGTACGCGAAACCTGCAGGAGCCAGGAAAAGACACAGTTTCTCTGGGCGGCACGATTGCTACGTTATCTGGCAGCATGGCGAAATCCCAAAAGGAATTATCTGCGAAAGTGGAGCAGGTGGGACAGGCGGCGACAAAAGGCATCGACCAGAAGATTAATAATGCAACGCAGCTCATCAGCGGTGGGCTCGGCGGTTATGTGGTAATTGGACGCTCAGAGAACGGTCAGCCAGAGGAAATTCTAATTTTGGACGCGCCGACGAAAGCCAATGCCAAGAACGTAATTCGGCTCAATAAGAACGGTATCGGGTTCTCTACCAGCGGATATAATGGCGTATACCGGAATGCCTGGACCATCGACGGAAATCTGATTGCAGATTTTATCACATCTGGGACGATGTACGCAGACCGGATTAAGGGCGGGACGCTGGCACTGGGCGGATCAGGTAATGGCAATGGGGTTTTGAAAGCCTACGACAAAACAGGCAATATGATCTGCTCACTTAATAACGAAGCATTTTCATTATGTGGAGATGGAGTAACGGTGGATTTTGATGTATCTCATTATATAGGCGATTCTAGTGATGATAATGAAGTATGGTCGGCTGTTCGAATTGCTGACAAAGGTACATGTATCAAAATGACGCCAGATGATATTAGAATATTTGATGGGTTAGGAGAAAACTTAGACGGAAATTATTGTGAAATATATCATTTTGGAATTGAATTTTGCGAAAACGGAGAAAGGGCAGCAGGACTCAACCCGGATGAAATGTATGTTGCCGGAGACGCTACGGTCGGCGGAGATCTGAATGTAACAGGAAAAAAGCACCGGATTGTGCAGACGCCAAACTATGGAAAACTTTGCTTGTCAGCTTATGAGACCGCATCTCCAATGTTTGGAGATGTTGGCAGCGGGCAGATAGGTGAGGATGGACAATCTTATGTTTGGCTGGATCCGATGCTTACGCAGGTCATATCCGGAGAATATCAAGTGTTTTTACAAGGATATGCGGATGCGCTGTTTTATATCTCTGAACGGTCAGCGGAGCGCTTTGTGGTGCAGGGACCGCCGGGGGCTGGGTTTGACTGGGAGGTTAAGGCAAAACAGGCAGGTCATGAGCAGGAGCGTCTTGACCGATGGAACCGGAAAGAGAAGCGGCAGAAAGAGACGTTGGGAATCTCTGGTACTGAATATTATCAAAAATATATGGAGGGCTTGATAAAATGAAAAAAGTAACGGCAATCACAACCTTTGAGACGGCAGCAGGAATGCGGGCGAGCATCGTTTACAGTGAGATCAACGATGAGGGAGTTATCACAAAGGACAACGTCCGTCTGGATCGTATCATAGTGGACAAAGACATCCTTAAAAGCGTGGCAGCAGTGACGAACTATGCACAGGAGCTTGTAGATGGATTGGAGGGCTAAAGATGGCGGTTGATAACATTGATTTAAGCGGAGAGATTAAAGCCTGGAAAGATGCGGCTTACGGCAAGGATGTCAGGGCGGCAAATGTGGCGGCATTTGAGAAGATACAAGGAACTGTGAACGAGACAGTGCTGAATGTCAATCAGGCATCCTCAGATGCTTCCAGCGCATCGCAGAATGCACAGAAAGCGGTTAATGATATCCAGTCCGCGATCGAAACTGCCACAAGCAAAGCGAGTGAGGCGGCCGGAAGTGCAACAGCAGCGGATACCTCGAAGAAAGCGGCGGCAAGTAGCGCAGCGGCAGCGGATAATTCAAAGACACAAGCGGCAGCATCGGCAGCGGAAGCAAAAAAGATTGCTCAGGGTTTGGGCGATTTTGACGGAACGGCTGCGAAAGTCAAGACTACCGATACATACGGTTTGGTAGTGAGTGCCCTGGGGGAGAGTACAGCGCAGGCGCTGATCGATGCGATCGCCAATAAGGTTGTGAATGAGCTTATCAATAAAAATAAGATTGTAAACAACCTTCTGGCAACGGATGCCTCCACCGTTCTGGCGGGAACGCAGGGAGCGGCGCTGGATAAAAGGCTGGTGGCGGCAGAGAATGCGGTTGCTCAGTTAAATAGCGATATTAAAATTAAATTTTATGGCAAAGTTACAGATTTATCAGTAATAAAAACACTTTGTCAACAAGAATATGAATGTTGGGTTGGCTATATTGATTGGAAGAATACTGAAATCTTGCCCTCTACTGGTGGTACTATGCTTTGGTTTGCATTTGATTGGATAGTATGTGGGTTATGTTATGGAAAGATGTTTTATTTAAATATGGATACTCTTACATGGTCTTAAGTTTAAATATTCTCATCTATTATTAAATAACAATTTAATAGCGAAAAACTTACTCTATTTTTGCCACCGTCCATTACTTATTCCCCTACCCTCTCCTATCTCCTATTTTTGCGTACAACAAAAAAGCCGCCATTTCTGCCGACCTAAAAAGGTGCTCTTCTCTCCTATCTACGCTGCATATTTACGATAAGACTCTCTGACATTGTCCTGTTTTATATTGCAGTATATCAGTGTCGTCTCAATCTTGGTGTGCCCCATCAACACCATAACCTCCTCTATTCTCATTCCGCGGTTTAGAAGGTCCGTGGCAAAAGTCCGACGGAACCGGTGCGGATGAACGTTTCCAACGCCTGCCTTTTTGCCAAGATTCTTTACAAGATACTGCACTCCCGCCACCGTCATGCGGCTGTGCAGTA
>ERZ791846.1010-NODE-1010-length-9754-cov-3.32911_pt1 | contig 9754 bp, 9 predicted proteins | sample MGYA00510289_ERZ791846 | MGnify/ENA primary metagenome ERZ791846 (study PRJEB30046, sample SAMN00715274) | human gut metagenome | study: EMG produced TPA metagenomics assembly of the A metagenome-wide association study of gut microbiota in type 2... | reverse complement strand
GTTGATCGGATCTCCTCCTCTTCCCCGAAATATGATTCCATCATTTTCTTTTTCCTCTCTGCAAAATTTTTTTAATTCACGGATCAGAACATCCGGTAAATAAACGTCTCTGATTTTCCCTTTATTATAAACCTGCACTCTTCCAGTCTCTAATGTTTCGACTGTAATATATTGAAGCTCACTGACACGTATTCCGGTAAGTGCCAATGTCCTCATAATATAATAATATTTTTTCCTGCCACTGCTTTTTGCATAATTTAACAATTCCTGATACTCTTTCCGGCTAATGACATTTTCCACACTGCGTTTTTTCTGCACTTTTAATGTCTTTATAGATGCCTGCCCGCATTCTAAATATCTTAAATATCGATTTACCGCTATAACATAAAGATTGATCGTCGCAGGAGAAAGGTCCTCCTCCCGTAATTTTTCTCTGTAAAGCATCGTCCGATCTTTTGTAATTTCCTTTCCATTTAAATACCGGACAAATTTTTCCGCCTCCCTCAGATACACCTGCCTGGTCTGTTTCGAAAGTTCACTCTGCTTTAAATATTCTTCATACCCTTCAAACTGTTTCATATGACTACCTCCATTTTCCTAATAGTTTTTCCACAAAATATAAAATTATCATACAGAGGAAAATAACAAAAAAACTGCCGTTTCATGTTGGCTTCATGAAACGGCAGTCCGTCATTGTCTGCACAGTCTAAATGGGTAAAAAGACCACGCATTACCTGCTTGTCACAGGTGTTATATTAAATTAGGGAAAGGAATTAACAAAATGATTTTGTCGTAATTTTATTATCTCTGAACACGTCCGGAAGCATCTCCGCCAGCTAATTTCTTAACTTCGTCAACGCTTACCATGTTGAAGTCACCTTCTACGGAATGTTTCAGACAGCTTGCTGCTACTGCGAACTCGATGGTATCCTGTGGAGCATAATCGTTTAAGCATGCGTAAATTAATCCACCGCCGAAAGAATCACCGCCACCAACACGGTCAACGATGTGCATTAAATACTCTTTGGAGAAGTAGCTCTGTCCATCCTCGTAAAGCATTGCTGCCCAACGGTTATCGTTTGCAGAGATAGATGTTCTTAATGTGATTGCAACTTTCTTGAATCCGAAACGGTCTGTTAATTTCTGTGCAACCTCTTTGTATCCTTCTTTATTTAACTCGCCTGCAGTTACCTCTGTACCTTCAGACTTGATACCGAATACGTCGTTTGCATCTTCCTCGTTGGAGATACATACGTCTACATATTTGCAAAGTTCACCCATAACCTGGCCTGCTTTTTCTTTGGACCATAATTTATTACGGTAGTTTAAGTCGCAGCTTACAGTGATTCCTTTTGCTTTTGCAGCTTTACATGCCTCTAAGCAGATTGCTGCCACATTATCGCCAAGTGCCGGTGTAATTCCGGTAAAGTGGAACCAGTCTGCACCGTCGAAAATTTTATCCCAGTCAAAATCAGCTGTTGTAGCTGTTGCAATGGAAGAACCTGCACGGTCATATACAACTTTGGATGGTCTCTGGCTTGCGCCCTTCTCCAAGAAGTAGATACCAACACGGTCACCACCGCGAACGATGTCAGATGTGTCAACACCATACTGTCTTAACGCATTCACTCCAGCCTGTCCGATCTCATGTGCCGGAAGCTTTGTAACAAAGCTTGCATCCATACCATAGTTTGCTAAGGAAACTGCAACGTTAGCCTCTCCTCCGCCGTATGTTGCGCCGTAGGATGTAGCCTGTACAAAACGATAATATCCTTCCGGTGCAAGACGAAGCATGATCTCACCAAATGTAACAACTTTCTTTGCCATGATTTTAATCCTCCTAAAAATAATGTTTCACATTGTGAAACGTCGTTTCAAAATTTATGTTTTTATTATAACACCGAAAAACAGAATGTCAAACATGTTTTTACTTTAATGCAATTTTTATAGGTTCTGTTATTTTTGTTCAAAAAAATTGTGAAATATTTGCAATTATGTCTTTTTTATTTTTGAAATATGTTATATAATACATATGTATTGGTTCATAATATAGAACTTGGTTTTGTAATATGAAACTATTGGATATGATAACACTGATTTATGTTTTCCAAAATGTTTTGCCGTAAATCAGGCATACATATATATCACACTATCTATTTTTAAGGAGGATTTTCCATGGACCGCAAATATGATGTCATCACATTAGGAGAGATTCTGCTTCGTCTTTCCACCCCGATCAACGGACGTCTTGCACAGGGCGATACTTTAATGAAACATTTAGGAGGTGCCGAGTTAAATATCGCTTCCGAGATCGGACAACTCGGCTTAAAGACAGCAATGATCTCTAAGATTCCTAACAATCTGCTCGCCGCATTCATCAAAAACCAGATGAACGCTTCCCGCGTCAGTGAAAATTACCTGATCTCCGACACAGCAGATGACAGCCGCATCGGTGTTTACTATTACGAATATGGTTCCTATCGCGCAAACCGCGTGTCGTCTACGACAGGAAACATTCTTCCATCAATAACATCGACATCAAAGATGTGCCGGAAACCATGTTTTATAACACACGCCTGTTCCACACCAGTGGGATCACCTTAGGTCTTGGCGGCAACGCACAAAAATTTGCGATCGAATGTATCCGCAAATTCAAAGAGCAGGGAACCCTGATCTCTTTTGATGTCAACTACCGTGCCAATCTCTGGACCGGCGAGGAGGCAAGAGCCTGCATCGAGCAGATTCTTCCTTATGTAGATATCTTCTTCTGCTCCGAAGATACCGCACGCCTGACTTTCGGCAAAACAGGCACGATCGAGGAAATCCAGAAGTCTTTCTGCGAGGAATATCCTATCTCTGTGGTTGCCTCCACAGAGCGCACGGTCATCACTCCAAAGAAACACAATTTTACTTCCATTATCTATTCTGCAAAAAATGATTCTTACTACCGCGAGGAACCATACAACAACATTGATGTGGTCGACCGTATCGGAAGCGGTGACGCCTATGTTTCCGGTGCTCTCTACGGCTACTTAAAACACAAGGACTGCAGAAAAGCATTAGAATATGGAAATGCCATGGCAGCGATCAAGCACAGTGTCATCGGAGATATGATCACGACCGACCTTGAGGAGATCGACAGTATTATTGCAGAACACAAAAATACGGGGTATCATTCGGAGATGAACCGATAGAATGCACGCTCTATGAACATTCTATTGTCGTGAATTAAAAAATCGGAATATCCATATCAGTTTTCCCTGGATATTCCGGTTTTTTTCATTACAAGATGTTGAAGTTTGTATGCACTATTTGGTGTCAACATCTTTACATTTTCTCACATCACTTCACGGATCACACGCTCCACATTTTTGTATGCGATCTTTTCGAGTGCATCCTCACTGAACCCTGTTTTCTGCAGTGCATCAAATAATTTTTTCATATCCGTGCAGTCAGCGATCTCAAATTTTCCCTCAATCCCATCAAAATCCGTCCCGATTCCGACACACTCAATCCCGCCAACATTGACCAGACGCTTTACATGTTCACACATTGTTTCGATCCGGCTCACTTTATCCACAGGATCTGTATTTAAAAACAGTGGATAAAAATTAAGTCCTGCCACACCACCATGTTCCGCTAATACCCGTATCATATCATCCGTCAGATTTCTCGTTGCAGGAGCAAGTTCCCTGCAGTTTGAGTGTGATGCCACAAACGGGCCCCTCACAAGTTCTGCCACATCATAAAAACCACCATCCGATAAATGGGACACATCCACAAGGATTCCAAGCTCTGCCATATATGTAACAGCTTTCCTGCCAAACGGTGTCAGTCCAAGCTGCATCCGTTCTGCCTCTTTTGCATGCGGATGACCGAAACAGTTATCATCATTCCAGGTCAGCGTAATCAGCCGGACTCCCATCTGATAAAGCTTATCGATCCGTTCCATTTTTCCATCCACAATACATCCGTTTTCAACAGTCAGAAAGGCAGAAACTTTTCCCTGCCGCCAGTTGCACTGTAATCCTTCGTAGTTATAAGCCGGTGCAATAATGTCCGAACAGGTTTCCATGGTATTTTGGTATACTTCGTACATATCCTGCATCTGTTTCCGGATCTCTGCATCGGTATACCAGAGATTATTTTTTTCCGTATATGCCAGTCCCGGATCACTCCAGTTTTCTTCTCTTTTCTGCTGTAAAAACATGGCAAAAAACTGTGCCTTTGCGCCACACTGGTGCAGTCTTTTCGCATCCACCATCGTGTTTCTTAGTTCCCCTGCCGTCTTTTTTTGCTGTGCGGCTGCCTTCGCTAACGTATCGCAATGCATATCGATGTAATTCATGTCGGATATACCCTTTCTTTCTGATCTTTAAACCGTCGCATTTTTCTTTTCGCTGCGCGGTTCTTTTAATATCATTTTATTCCGCAGCACGCAAAATAGCAACCCGACGTAAATCCCGTTGACTGCCGCTAAGATCACATTTGTGGAAAAAAACGGAACTGCCACTGTATAAATTACGCCATATCCAAAATTTACCATAATATAAATTACCATCACACGCACGATCAACCCGATACTGCACGCCATCCCCAACAGAAAGCCCATCCGGTTGCCCTGTAGTAGAGACTGACGCAGCGCATGGATCAAAAACCACACAAAAGCAGCAATGACCAGAACGCCCGCAATGATCCCAAAATAACAAAATATATTTCCCAGCAGATATTCGCCGTCCGATCCTGTCCCCTGCATCAGAAATGTCCGGTTTCCAAACAGGCTGTATCGAGCAACCGCATCTTTTATCATTCTGTTCTGATATCCAAATTCACCTGTATGCGTAAGCCTGGCGAGCACATAGCCGCCTGGCAGGAACGTATACTTATAAAAAAAAGCCACACCAACCCCCAGAATACCAGCCACAAGCAATGCCAGCTCTACAAGGTATTTTTTCTTTTCGTTTCCAAATATTCCACGAAGCACAGATGCCACCAGCAGGAACAGACAGACCACGGCATTTTCCACAACCGCCCCATTACTCATCGGCAGTGAAATGAGCCCTGCTGCTAATACCATAAACGGGATAATGATCCAGCCGGCTGATTTTAAAATTCCCTGAAATCCCTGTCCCCGGTACTGATAAATAATTCCCGCAAAGATCACTGGCAGCAGCACCTGTACACTGTAACTTGCCAGCAGCGCTGTCTGATAGTTTCCAAGGATGCCACCCGACCACACCAGACACAGGCAGATCATATACAAAGCATATACCGCACGGATATGCAAAAACAGCCATGTGTAATCGAAATACATGATCACAAAGATCATTGCAAAACTGACTGCATTGACCACAAGCAGCGAACCGACCTGCGCCGCCTGTACTCCGCCTTCATTGATTTTTGCGTCAATAGTCAACGATATCAGCATGGATGCCCCGGTCAGAAATACCGCCAGCACAAATAATTTCCACGGAAACGCCGGTCTGTGGATCCGGTTTAAGGCACAGCCGGTCTCCACCGGATCGCCCATCTGCCGCACGGCCTCTCTCTCTGCATCCTCTTTACTCATGCCCTCCGCCTGATACTCTTTTGCCTGTTCCTCGATGTGTCCCCGGATCTCTTCTGCCACAAGCGATCTTGCACGTTTATTCTGGATCTGCTCTTTCAGAGTTTCCATATATTCTGTGTATTCCATGAATATGTATCCTTTCCCTTTTTTCGCATTTCGTTTGTTCTCATATTTTTTATGTATTTTTTCAACATTTTCCTGCGTTGTTCCAAAATTTTATTGCCCCAATATTTTTATGCATCATTCCAACATCTTGCTGCCTCAATATCTTTCTGTGTTATTCCAATATTTTTATATAATCCAAATACAGTTTTCTCTGGTTTTCAGACACACGCCTCCGCTCCCCTGCAGGAGAGCACATTGGTGACTGCTGCGGCATAAGTGTTCCACTCTTCTTTTTTCTCTTTTAAAATGCGTCTGCCTTCTCTGGTAATGTGGTAATATTTGCGTGTTTTTCCGCTTGCGTCATCCTCGTAGGCAGTGACCAGATTATTTGCCTCTAACGTATGTAAAAGTGGGTAAAGTGACCCTGCCTTTAACTCAAATACATTTTCCGATCTGCTGCGCAGTGTCTCGATCATCTCATACCCGTACATGTCTTTTTCATCTAAAAGACGCAGGATCAGCATGGAAAGGCTGCCCTGGATCAGTGATTTATTTAACATATGAATCCTCCCTCGTTTTCCCGCTTTATTTTTGTTCGCTTTACTATATATAGACTGTCTATGCATATATTATATAGATAGTCTATATATGTCAAGACATTCTTTGCTTTTTATTGTAGAGATTTCTTATGGATTTTTATAGAAATGGATGAATCTCTCATATATTTTAAGATTTTCACCCAAAATATTCTCTCTATCTGCCATTAAACCTGCCGATTGGGCGAAAAAACACATTTTTGAATATTAATCTCCCAAAGATTATGGAAATCACGGGCGAATTAAAGTCATTTTTTTATAATTCACCCATTTTTCAATATTATGTAAACTAATTTTAAAAAAATCGGGCGAAACCAGACTCTGTTTTTCTGATTTCGCCCACAGCTTTCTAATATTATAAAATCATGTTCCACTCACAGCATATTCCAAGCCATTTCAGCCATTTTCCTATATAAATGCCGGATTCCCTCACAGATTTTTCTCGCAACCAGTGGATTATTCATAGTATATAAATGTATTCCATCGATATCACTCACAAGCAGATCCATGATCTGACTTAATGCGTAAGACATTCCTGCATCAAAAAGCGCTTCTTTATTATCCTCATATTTATGAATAATTTTCTGAAACCGTACCGGAAAAGAAGCTCCACACATCGTTACCATCCGTCTGATCTGAGCCGCATTGATCACCGGCATGATTCCCGGAATGACCGGAACATTTATTTCCGCAATCCTGCAGTCATCAACAAACCGGAAAAATTTCAAATGACAGACTTTTCTTTTTCTTAGTATATATCTCGGAAATTTTCATATCTGTACTCCATTTCTATGCCTGTTCTGCCCTCAGTTTTTTCGCTGCCTCCACCATATTTCTAAGGCTCGCATCCGTTTCCGGTTTTACACCGCTGTGTGTCAGACGAAACGCCGGAATAGGTTGTCCATAGCTTAAAACTATAGACAACCTATTATAATCATTTATTTACAATTTCATTATTTTGAAACCAGGATCATCCTATTCCCGGTTCCATATATTTTTTTAACGCATTCAGATAAGCCGTTCCGATCCTGCTCGTCATTCCCTTTCGATGCATAATGTAACCGATCCGCATCTCACTCTCGTCCGCTAACGGAACGGCGATAATATCCTTTCCATTTAACTTCTTATCGATCACACCACTGCATACCGTATATCCATTTAACCCGATCAGCAGATTAAACAGCGTTGCCCTGTCTCTCACACGGATATTTTTCTTTCTCTCCGAAGGTGAAAAAATCTCCTCGGAAAAGTAAAAAGAATTGTGTTCTCCCTCCATCCTGTCCCTTGTATTTATCCTCTAAAATCGCAGCCTGTTCTAACACCTGTCTGGCATATCCTAAAAAATCCTCACCTTCCTGTGACAGGACGATACCCTTGTTGGTTCTCTGAAAAATAACGATATTCATTTCTTTTTCAAGTTCGTGGATCGCGTTGGTAAGGCTGGGCTGGGAAATATATAATTTTTTTGCCGTGTTTGTGATCGTGCCGTTCTCAGCGACTGTTACCACATATTTTAACTGTTGAAGTGTCATGGCTGCTCATGATTTTTATTTATTTTATGCAAGACTTTCACGGATCATTTTTATATCATAATCCGGTGCTGCTTTCATTACAGCCTCATAAATCTTCCTGACTTCGTCAACCGGTTCTTCCAGTTCGTCTGCAATCATTTGTAAATTCTTTCCACGACGCACCTTCTTCACTATGAGTGCAATTTCTCTCTCCTGCATTCCCTTTTGTATTCCTTTTTTCTCTCCAGACCTCTCCCCGGTCCGCAAGCCATCCTCATAAAATAAATCAATTAATACGCTGTTCTTTACTTTTTTGTTTTCTTTTGCCATTCAAAAATCCTTTCTCCTTGTTACATGAAATGGCTTTTGAATGCTTTTCTTTATTATATAAAACCTCCAAAGCTTGTTCAAGCCATTCCGCACATATTTTATTTGCTATGATAAACGGTGATACACCACGACACGATTCTGTTTTGAATCGCATTGACTGATTTTAGATACTCTTTGACAGAGAAAAGGGACTGCAAAACCGTTCTCAGGTTTGCAGTCCCCCTTAGGAAGAATTCGTAATTCAATTTTTTAGATACACAACATCTACAAGATGCATGGCATCTTACAGATGCCAGATATCCTCATTGTACTGTGCAATGGTACGGTCTGATGAGAAGAATCCTGCCTTGCTGATGTTGACAAGCATTTTCTTGGCCCATGCCATACGGTCTTCGTAATCTGCGTAGATACGTTCTTTGGTTGCAACGTACTCCTCGAAATCCGGGAGAGTCATGAACCAGTCTTTGTTTAACAGCTCGTTGTAAAGACGCTCTAAGTTCTCTGCACATCCAACTGCTTTCATCTGGTCGCTTACGATAAAGTCGATCGCACGTTTGATGTTTGCATCATTCTCGTAGTAGCTTCTGGAAACGTAATCTGCTTTCTCGTAGTGTTTGATAACTTCCTCAGAAGACTCACCGAAGATATAAATGTTATCATCGCCAACGAACTGATGCATCTCAACATTTGCTCCGTCCATGGTTCCGATTGCAACGGCACCGTTTAACATGAATTTCATGTTGGATGTTCCACTTGCCTCTTTGGAAGCTAAGGAGATCTGCTCATGGATATCTGCTGCCGGGATCAGTTTCTCAGCTAATGTTACGTTGTAGTTTTCTACCATTACTACTTTTAAGTATGGTGCGACTTCCGGATCATTTGCGATCAGTTCCTGTAAGCAGAGGATCAGATGAATGATGTCCTTTGCAATGATATATGCCGGAGCAGCTTTTGCACCAAAAATAACAGTGATCGGACGTGCCGGTTTCTTTCCTGCTTTGATCTCGAAATATTTGTGGATCACATAAAGAGCATTCATCTGCTGTCTCTTGTACTCGTGTAATCTCTTGATCTGGATATCGTAGATGGAGTTGTCATCTAACTCGATGCCCTGTGTTTTTGCAAGATAATTCTTTAACTCTGTCTTTCTTGTACCTTTTACTGCAAGAAGTTTCTTTAATACTTCCTCATCATTTACATATGCGCCGAGTTTCTCTAACTCTTCTGCATTTTTCTTAAATCCAGGTCCGATTAAGGATGTGATAAATTCGGTCATCTCCGGATCACAGTGTAATAACCAGCGGCGGAATGTGATACCGTTTGTCTTATTATTAAACTTCTCCGGATAAATCCTGTAGAAGTTATTTAACTCTGTATTCTTTAAAATCTCTGTATGCAGGTAAGCAACACCGTTGACACTGTATCCGTAATGAATATCCATATGTGCCATATGAACGCGTTTCTCATCATCAATGATCGCTACGGATTTGTCATCATATTTCTTTACAACACGGCTGTTTAACTCATAAATAATCGGCAGTAACTGTGGAACAGCTTTCTCTAAGAAATGGATCGGCCATTTTTCAAGTGCTTCGGCTAAGATCGTGTGGTTTGTGTAAGCACAGGTCTTAGATACAATGTCG
>ERZ791846.988-NODE-988-length-10057-cov-5.28164_pt1 | contig 10057 bp, 10 predicted proteins | sample MGYA00510289_ERZ791846 | MGnify/ENA primary metagenome ERZ791846 (study PRJEB30046, sample SAMN00715274) | human gut metagenome | study: EMG produced TPA metagenomics assembly of the A metagenome-wide association study of gut microbiota in type 2... | reverse complement strand
TGCATAAGATGCAGCTTTTTCATAAAGACCTGCCGCCTGGTCGTGACGGACCATCATATTATCCAGTTCTCTTTCCAGAAGCAGCCTTACTTTGTCCGGATCGTTTGCATCTACGATCATCAGGACACTCTGCTTAAAGAAAGTATCCTTGATCTCCGCCGCTTTATCCTCCAACGCCAGAAGGCCACTCTGCCTTGCTATGGTTCCCAGATCTACAAGCTGTTCGATCAATTTTGGGACATTATAGCGGTTTCCTCTTATGAGTACTGCAAAGTGCTTTGGGATATCCTTTAATATCCCTAATGGATAGCTGGACAAAGTTGCTGACAGAGCCCCACCAATTACAATGACCATACTGGGGATATCAATAAAGTTACCAATCTTGGCAAAACTGATTCCGTTTACAATTAAAGCAAAACCCAGGATTATACCTAGTAATGTTGTGGGATCCACCTGTTTTTCCTCCTAAATCTGCTCCTCTTTTTTTATGCTGACACATCTTTGAAAGAACCCGGTCACCTGATCTTTGATGCTTTCTACACTGTCTTTTACCAGATAGTAATCTCCATTCATCATACGGATCTTTGTTTCCGGAATCTGTTCGATCAATTCAACCTGAAGCCAGTTCAGATATAAAATTTCTCCGTTAAGTCGTTCTACACAGATCATATTACTTACCGCTTCATGTTGATCAGGTCAGACAGGATCTCATCACTGACTGTTATGATCTTTGAATTGGCCTGAAAACCTCTTTGTGTTGTGATCATATCGGAAAATTCCTTTGCAAGATCCACATTGGAAGCCTCCAGATATCCGGTCATTAAAGAAGAGGTGCTTCCTCCGGGGATCGTAGCGGAAGCATTACCACTGTTATCGCTTTCTGCTGCCCCATAATAAAACGACCCCTTTTTGCTTAAGCCCTCCGGATTCTGGAAGGTGGCAATGGCAACCTTACCGATGCTGACGGTTTTTCCATCCTTATCCTTGTCCGTTGACTTTACTGTACCTGAAATCTCTCCCAGACTGTTGATCTTTACATTTGTCAGCTGCAGCGAATCGTTATCAAAGTCTGCGCCTGTTACCGCAGAAGGAACCTTGATAGCTACAAGTTCTCCGTCAAATTTTGTTGGAGCTTCTACCGCATCCGGACGGAAACCATAAACAAAATTTCCGTTGGCATCTGTAAGATATCCATTTCCGTCAATATTGAACTGACCAACTCTGGTATAATCAAAGTCCGTTTTCTTCATATCCGCTACTGCAACATTTCCTGTGCTCTTTGGAAATGTAATAAAGAAGCCTTCTCCGTCTACGCTTGCATTAAGGCCACCTACATAAGTTGGTGTAGAGGCACTCATATCTGTACTGATGGAACCCATCATGGAACCATATCCATACTGGGCTGCATTTACACCACCGGCATTCTCGCTTCCCTTTGTGGAAGTGGTGGAAGTCTGGTACATTGCCTCTTTAAAGCTGTAACTCTGGGACTTAAAACCAAATGTATTTACGTTTGCAATATTGTTGCCGATGACATCCAGTTTGTTCTGATGCGCCCTAAGACCTGATACTGCTGAATCCATTGCTCTTAACATATTCTTTTGCTCCTTTTTACATTTCTTCTGTTTCTATATCTTCAGATCCTGTGTCTTTCAGATCTGCATTTGCTAACTGTTCTGTGATCTTATCTGTTTTTTCAGATCCTCTGTCAGGATCTTTTTCACCTGCTGACTCTGACTTATCTGTTGTATCCTGTGGGTCCTGAAGCTTTCCTACTCCCAGGACACTGGACATCTTATAACCAGTATCATCACCTTCCAGACGTACTATCGGATCTCCCTTGGTAAAATCAACAGAAACTACCTTTCCGTATTTCACGCCATTTGCTGTCCCGGTATCAGGATCTGTAACTGCCACAGTTACCTCCTGACCGATCAGGCTGCCTGCATACGTCTGTGTTGTAACAGCAGCTGATGTATTTAATGACTCTGTCATGGCAGTAAGTGACTGGACCATTGCCATATTGGTCATCTGGGACATCATTTCACTGTTATCCATAGGGCTTGTCATATCCTGATTGGAAAGCTGTGCTGCTAACAGCTTGATAAAGCTGTTTACATCCATCGTGTTCTTGCTGTTGGATCCGGCACTGTAAACACCTGCCTGATACGGGTTTGCAGTGCTGCTGACTGTTATTTGATCTGCCATATCACTTTAATCCTCCTTCTAGGCCAGTCCCAGCCTTAGCTGTTGGGCAAAGCTGTCATCCTGCTTCTGGCGCTGCTCTTTTTGATCCTGCCTGCCGTTTCTGCCATGACCGGGATCCTGATCCATGTTTTGCCTGTTTTCAGTCTGTTCCGGTGTGTAAATAACAGTAGGAGTTCCTGTTTTTTCTTCCAGGATCTGCGCCAGATGCCCTGCTTCTTTGCTTAATATCTCCAGTGTTTTTGCACTGGTTGAAAAAATAGTGACCTCTGTTTTTCCTTTTTCATACTCCAGCCGGATAGTCAGCTTTCCAAGCCTTTCCGGCTCCAGGGAAAGCTCCAGCTTTCCTTTTTTTTCACTGATCTTTGTATCCAGGTAGTTTCCCAGATCCTCTGTCAATGTATCCTGGGCTGTTGCCAGCCGGTCTGCCGGTCCTGTATCAACAGCAGCTGGTTTTGCCGCTGTTCCAGCTGAACTTTCAACAGTTCCTGTATAACCGGACGATGCCAGGGCTGTCATTTCCTTTCCGGAAAGATGTTCCTTCTGGTCTGGTATTTCTTCTTCCCGGTTCATTTTGGCAGTTTGCTTTGACTGCCCGGTTTCTTCTGTCCGACCTGTATCTTCTGTCTCTCCGGTCTGTTCCAGCCTGTTCTGGAGTTTTAAGCTATCTGCATGGACAGCTATTTCTGAGTGGGGGGATTCTGTCTGCTGTATGGTACTGACAGCTGCCGTCTGGTCCTCCATTCCTGTTTCCGACGTTGTCTGTACAGCCAGATCTTGTATTCCATTTATTTCATTGTTGTAAACAGCAGGCGTTTTACTATTTTCTGCTGTTATCTGTACAAAGGTCCTGTAGCAAGTTTCAGAAGCATAGGCAACTGCCAGTTCCTGCTCCTGCTCTTTTTCTCCATCCTGGCTGTTCTTTTCGTCCTGTATGTCCGTTACTTTTATTTCTGCTTTTATTTCATCTGTTTTTTCGTTTTCTCCGGACTGCCTGCCATTAACCTGTTTTTCATTTCCCCTGTTTTTGGTTTCTTCTGGCTGTGTTTCTTTATTTTTTGTTTCCCCTGTTTCTGCTTTTTTTGTTTCGTCATCCTGGGCTGCTTTTTTCTTGTATTTTGTCAGCATAGATGCAAAATCTGACCCATTCCCTACTTTTTCTTCTGAGTTCGTACCTGACTTCACAGAATATCCTGTTTTTACCTGACCGGCATTTTCAATCCTGTTCAACCTAGACCACCTCCCTGTTTTGAGAATACCTGGCTGTTCTTGAAGCATATTCTTCTATAAACAGCTCCTGTGCCTTTTTTGCTGCTTTTTCATACTCACTCTGCCGCCTGTCCTTTAACTTTTCATAACGGGACGTATCTATCTTTGCAGCGATCACTTGTTCTTTTTTCTTTTCTTCCTGCTGCTGTAAAAGCTTTAACTGTTCCTGTTTTTTCCGGATCTGATCTTCCATTTCACTGATATACATACCATAAAGACAAATATCTTTTATCTGTACATCCTGTTTTTTCAAATCATCCATCTTATTCTGGGCAGATACCAGCTTGTTCTCCAGTTCCTGTATCTCTGCTTCTTTTTTTCGGATCTGTGCCAGAAGTGTACCATGTTCTGCCTTAATGCTGTCCAGAATCTGTTCCTTATAATGAAGTACATTTTCAAGACTGTATTTAAATCTCTTCATCTTAAGTATCATCTCCTATAACTGCTAACCCACGATTTTTTCCATTCTTCTTATGCTTTCCTCATAAGGGATATTTTCATTTGTTTCCTGTTCCAGAAATTTATTCATATCACCTATGCGGTCAACTGCTTCATCCAGAGCACTGTTTGCACCTTTTTTGTAAGCGCCAATGGAGATCAGGTCTGCATTTTTCTGATAAAGACTTAACATGTTCCTGAACCTTGAAGCTGCTTTCCGGTGTTCTTCCCCGGCTATATCATTCATAAGACGTGAAATACTTGCACTGATATCAATAGCCGGAAAATGGTTTGCATTAGCCAGCTGCCTGCTTAAAACAATATGACCATCCAAAATACCTCTGACTGTATCAGCCACCGGCTCATTGGTATCGTCTCCCTCCACCAGTACCGTATAAATCCCGGTAATGGAACCTTTTGCAAAATTCCCGCTTCTTTCCAGAAGCCTTGGAAATTCTGCATAAATAGAAGGTGTATAACCTCTGGCTATAGGCGGTTCTCCAATAGCAAGACCGATCTCCCTCTGTGCCATGGCATATCTGGTAAGAGAATCCATCATCAGCAGCACATCTGCTCCCTGATCCCTGAAATATTCAGCGATCGTTGTTGCAACCAGGGGACATTTCATACGCAGCATTGCCGGCTGGTCTGATGTGGCTACAATAAGGACAGAACGTTTCATGCCCTCTTCTCCCAGATCCTTTTTAACAAATTCCAGAACCTCCCTGCCTCGCTCTCCTACCAGGGCGATCACATTGATATCTGTTTTTACATTCCGGGCGATCATTCCCATCAATGTACTTTTTCCAACACCGGAGCCTGCAAAAATCCCCATTCTCTGACCTTTTCCAATGGTATTTAAACCATCAATGGCCTTAATCCCAAATTCCAGATGTTCCCTGATAGGAGGACGGTTAAGAGGGTTGATATAGGCACTGTCTACTGTATAAAGCTTCCCTGGGGGAAACTCTCCTTTTTCATCAATGGGATGCCCCAGCGCGTTGATGATACGCCCTTTCAGGAAGTCTCCCACCGGTATCTGCAAACGGCATCCGGTATTGCGGACAAAACTTCCCGCTGTGATCCCGCTGATATTTTCATAGGTCATCAGCTGTATTTTGCCATTTTTGAATCCTACCACTTCCGCAGGAACCTGACAGTTCTCAGCTTCATTGTAGATCATAACAATATCACCAACACCGGATCTGCCTCCGGAAGCTTCCATTGACATTCCCACTACATTTTCAATTTTTCCAATGCGGTCTGCTGTTTCTGCCTGCTGTATTAACTTCAGGAGATTTTCATACATGGTTTTCACCTCTGTGTACTTTATGTATCCATAAAATCTTTATGTATTGGCGTTGTCTACAAGTCTGTGTATATTTTCAAGCTGGGTATCTACACTCATATCTATGATCCCGTCCGGCATTTCGATGATACAGCTTCCGCATTTTCCGTCCTCCATTACTATAAATTTGACGTTGTCAGAGAGCCGTGACAGTTTCTCTGCCAGATGTCCATCTGCCTGAACCATGGTCTCATAGTCTTCTTTTTCCATATAGATCTTGACCCAGTCCATTTTCTGCAGTTTTTCTGTTTCAGCTTCTATCATCCTGCTTATAACAGAACCGCTGGATCTCAGGCTGATATGGATCACTTTTTCAGCCACTGCCACAGCAATATCTTTTAATTCTTCCAGATATTCTCTGAGGCATTTTTCTTTTTCTTTGTTGATCTCTATTAAGGCTTTTTCCAGGCTTTCTTTAAAAAACCGCTGATTTTCATGATGTTTCGCCTCATTTTCCTCTTCTGCCCGGATCAATCCCTCTTCATAGCCTTTTTGTCTGCCTTCTTCAAATCCTTTCATCCGGGCTTCCTCAAAGATCTGTTCTGCCTTTTCGTTTGCTTCCTGTTCAATGGCTGCCGCTTCTTTCCGGGCTTCTTCTAATATTTTTTCTTTTTCCCTGAGCACCAGCTCTATTTGTTCCTGACTGCATTCCAGACCATTGTATGTATCATTGCCCGCATTTAAAGAAGCTTCCGTTTCTTTTTTATTCTGCTTTTCTGTTTCTAGTTTCTGTGCATCCGGTGCTGTAAATACCTGTAAGGGAAGCTTCCGGACTCTGGCTTTATTTTCAAAGCCTGTATCCTGATCAGACAACAATGTTATCGTCATCTCCTCCCTTATTGATTATTACTTCTCCTGCATCTTCCAGTTTACGGATCAGATTAACAATACGCTGCTGTGCCTCTTCCACTTCCTTAAGCCTTACATTGGTAGTGATCTCCAGGTCTCCCTTGACTGTTTCTGCCATACGCTTGGACATATTTGCAAAGAATACATTCTTCATATCCTCTGATGCAGTCTTTAATGCATATACAATATCCTTGGAATCGCAATCCCTGATGAAACGCTGTACAGATCTTGGATCCATATCGATGATATTCTCGAACATGAACATCTTGTCCCTGATACTCTTTGACAGCTCCGGATTGTCTTTATCCATTTCATCAAAAATCTGTCTCTCATTTCCCCGGTCAACATGGTTCATTACATCTGCAACATAATCAATACCACCCAGGTTCATGTTATCCTCACTGGTAATGATAGTAGCGAATTTCCTCTTCATTTCCTCTTCCACAATAGCTATTGCCTCAGGAGATACACGACTCATATTTGCCATGCCTTCAAGTACCGGTATTCTTTTTTCATTTGGAAGCTGTTCCAGTATCTGTGCTGCCTGCTGAGGATCCATATAAGACATGATCAAAGCGATCACCTGGGGCCGCTCATGCTGGAGCAGGGCAAGAAGGGATTTTGGATCTCCTTTTGTAAAAAAATTAAATGGCTTAGACTGAAGAGTCTTGGATACTTTTTCCAGGAGATTTCTGGCTGTGGTTTCTCCAAATGCTTTTTCCAGTACGCTTCTGGCATAATCCAGGCCTCCGTCTGTCATCATCTTGTGGGTAAGGCACATTTTATAAAACTCATCTAATGCGTTCTCCACCTGGGTATTATTTGTTTTTCCAAGCTTTGCTACCTCATAAGTCAGGTCTTCGATTTCCTGTTCACTGAGATATTTATAAATCTGGGAAGCGCGGTCTGCTCCCAAAGACACAACTACCACTGCTGCTTTCGCCCGCGCATCCATTTTATCCAGTTCGGATCCCCCGGTAATATCTGTTATCTTACTTTCCTCTATTTCTGCCATCGTTTCCTCCACCAGTAAGCAGCCAATTCTGGATCAGTTTTGCTGCGATCTGTGGATTTTCATCCACAAAGGAACCGATCTCCTGTTTTAATTTCAGACTGTGCTGCATTTTCAGATTTAAAATTTCTTCATTTTTCTTAAGTTCATCGTCCTGTCCCTGAAGCGCCGACTGTTCCTCTTCAGTTAACAAGGATATATTCCCATCATTTTTAGTTTTATTGTCGGCGGCAATGGCATTTTGAGAATTTTCAGTAATCGCACCTCCATCCGGTATCTGTTCCAACAGTGCCTGTCTTTCTTCTTCTGATGCTTTCAAATGCTGCCTGCTGAGTATCAGCAAAGCAATCAGCAATACCAGAAGCAGCCCACCTGCCCCTATGGCGATCAAAAGAGGCAATGGAAGCTTTGCTTTCTGTGCCGGTGCTGTTACCGGCGCTGTATCTGTGTTTTTACTAGCTGCTGAAAGAGCTCTTATAACCGTGATCTTTGAAGGAGCGTCCTCCTGGGTAATACCTGCTGAATTAGCTACAAGACTGACCAGATCTGCGTCTGCAATAGATGTATCATCTGTATCAATAGTAACGCCTACTGTTGTATTTTCCAGAACACCCGGATCGATCTGGCGCTGTTCTTTTGTGGAATTATACAGCCACTCTCTTACTGCGCTGTTGTTGGAATATGTATCTGAACCTGCCTGTGTGCCTGTCTGGCCCGTATAACGGGGTGTATCTGCATTAGCATCTGCGCCTGCTGCGCCTCCATTTCCCGAAGATGTACTTCCTGTATTCTCCCCTGCTGTTTCTTCTTTTTCCAACAGTCCTGTTTTATCATTCTGGTCAACCTTATCCGGAGTGGTATACTGGACTGTTTCCTGGATCAGCTTCTGCATATTCAGTGTGCCTTTTACAGAAACTGCAACTTTTCCCTGACCATACATTAATTCCAGGACACGGCGCACATTTCCTGCTATATTTTTTTCTACCTGACTGGTAAGCTCTGCTACATCTTTTCCTGTACCAGCAGTATTACCTGCCTCATCTTCACCGCCGACTTCCGTCATGGTAGCAGCATCAAATACAGAAACATTGGTAAAATTCATTCCCTTTACAGCTCTTGCGATCAGGTTTTTGATAGCAGCTGCCTTTGTATCTGTCAGATCCTGTCCGGGATTCATTGTCACCACAACAGAGGCTGATGCATCTGTCTGCTGTGCATCATCCAGTGCATATTTCTGAGTTCCGCCTTCTGCTATGGTCACTTTTGCATCACGTACCCCTTCAAATAATCCGATCTGGGCACCAAGACGGTCCTGAAGTTCATACAATGTATATTTTTCCTTATCCTTTTCAGTGCTCATGATTCCCGCATTATTACGGTACATATCATAAGTAAAGCCGCTTTTAGGATATCCTTTACTTAGCAATTCAGCCCTGGTCTTATCTACTGTATCTGACATTACCTGGACAGAGCCGTTTTTGTCATTGTATCTGTAATCAACACCTTCATCCTGAAGAAGACTTACAACTGCCTGGGCATCTTCTGAGCTCATTCCTGTAAACAAGGTACTGTATCCTTTTTTCGTGCCCATATTCAGGACCAGAAGTCCGGCTGCCGCCAGGATAATCGTCCCCGCTGCAATGACTGCGATCATTTTTTTTGTTTTCCCTGGCATCTTCTGCCATGCTTCTTTTAGATTCTGCACTGTTCCATTCATCCTTTGCATTTCCATATATAGCAAATATTAAAAATCTACTGTACCATTCCATGGCCAGCAGTATTAAACACTCATCTTTAAAATTTCGTTATACGCTTCCATTGCTTTATTTCTAAGAGAGATCATAACTTCCAGGCTCAGTTCTGCTTTTGCCTGGGCGATTGGAAGACTGTGGGCATCTTCTAACTGTCCCGTTGCCAGAAGATACTGTTTCTGTTCTACATCCTTCTGTGTGTCGTAAACATTTTGCACTGTATCTTCAAGCACTGACTGGAACACAGATTTTGTGCCAATTTTCGCACCTGTTGTTTCATCATTCTTTCCAACAGCATTCCACTCTTTCATGGGGGTAATAAAGCCATTCACCTGTTCAATCATTTTATATTTTCTCCTTAACCGTATAATTTGTATGATTTAAAAGTTTTTAGCTGCGCTGCGCAGACGCGAAAGATCGCTGCTCACAGAACTGATCATATACTGGTATTCATAAGCTGTTCTTGCCAATTCAACCTGTTCCTGATCCATATCCACATTATTCTCATCCAGTCTGGTTGATTCATTTAAGGTGGTATGGACAGAGGGTCTCATATTTTCAATCCCTCTTGCCACATTTTTCATAGAAGCCTTCTGCACAGTAAGAGCAGACCGGATCTTCTGTGCCAATTCATTCTCAAAGGTCATATATTGTGACTTAAAGCCTGGCGTATCAACATTCGCAATGTTGTTCATAGTCAGGTTCTGTCTCATCCATAAGCTGTCCAGGGTTTTTTCTCCAAGTAATAATCCATTTCCATACAAGTCCATCATAAATGTTCATCCTCCTGTGTAGCTGATATATTGGTATATTATATTTGACTTTTCTTTAAAAAAATGTACACCGATAATACCCCTTGATGGAAGGGGGTTATAATTTAATATTTCTTTATCTTTATCCTTATCGGCGTATTCTGTATAATATAATATAATATAATCTCTTTTTTTTCAAGTTCAAACTTTTTGGTACATTATCTTGCCCCTAGACATATATTGCAAACTTTTATAGCGTATTTTTTCTATGTTTTAGTTCTAATTCCTATTTACTTTTTTACTTAACTTTATATAGCTATGTTTTCTATACCCATCCCCCGTTATTTTATCTATTTATATTGATATGTTTTTATCAATATAGAGATATTATTAATTTTTTATAAATTTTTCTATTTTTAATTTTATTTTTTTT
>ERZ791846.983-NODE-983-length-10118-cov-23.5655_pt1 | contig 10118 bp, 6 predicted proteins | sample MGYA00510289_ERZ791846 | MGnify/ENA primary metagenome ERZ791846 (study PRJEB30046, sample SAMN00715274) | human gut metagenome | study: EMG produced TPA metagenomics assembly of the A metagenome-wide association study of gut microbiota in type 2... | reverse complement strand
AGGGAGGAGCTGTTGGGGCAGCGGCCAGCAGGATGCAAGCGACAGCGAAGCAGACTCTGGGAGCCGCAACCCGGCCAGTGGCGCGCCGCAGGCGTGACGGAGAGGTTTATTTCTTCCCCGGGAATACGTTCTGCGGGGGAATGTACGAACCATTGAGACGTATCTCGAAGTGGCAGTGGTTGCCGGTGGAACGGCCCGTGCTGCCCAGATAGCCGATGAGCTGGCCCTGCTTGACGGTCTGGCCCGCGCTGACGGTCAGGGACAGGCAGTGCGCATACACAGAGCTGTATCCGCCGCCGTGGTTGATGATGACCGAGTAGCCATAGCCCGTACCTGCACCGGCCTTGTTGTAACCCGCCTTTGCGACGGTGCCGCCTGCGGAGGCGTAGATGGGCGTGCCGGCCGGGGCGCAGATATCCACGCCCTTGTGGCGTCCGCCGTACCAGCGCGAGCAGTAGCGGTAGTTCGGCACAGGCCAGATGAACCGGCCGCTGCCGGTAATGTACTTGGTGCCGGAAGTCACCTTCTTGGTGCCTTCGACCACCTTCTTGTTCACCGGCTCCTTGATGACCTCGGTGGAAAGCACGCTCTGGTCCACAAGGATATTGTTGGTGTCGTAGACGTTCTGGAGGGTCACGCGGCGCAGACCGTTCTCGCCCTCCTGGAGCACCTTGGTGGTTCCCTTCGTATATTCGTTGGATCTTGTCGTCTCCGTGGAGAATGCGATCTCTTCCTCACGGGTCTCGATGCGGGTGATGCGCACCTCAAGGCCAGCCTCTTCTTTGGTGATGACGAGGTGGTCGCCCTCAAGGATGCTGGACGTCTCGCTCAGCGGCTCACCCTTGAACGCCGGGTTGAGGGCGCACAGCTCACGGAAGGTCAGGTCATTGTTATGTGCGATGGACCAGAGGGTGTCGCCCGCCTTGACGGTGTAGACCTTCTGAGCCTGCTTCACGCCCACCAGCTCCTGCCGGACGGTCTCAAAATCCTGCAAGCCTTCCTTGAAGTAGAGGCCGTCTTCCAGCGTGACCTGCTTGTTGAAGCCCACGCTCACATCGGGGCCGTTCTCTTCTTTCTCGTAGGGGTCGAGCATGGCGGCGAGGTAATCCCGCAGCGCGTTGCCGTCGCTGCACACCGCCGTCAACTCGCCGTCCAGATAAAGAGCCGTGCCTTCGCTGATCTGGTCGCCGGCGCTCTGGATGATGGCGTTTGCCATCTCGTTTTCGTCCATCATGTGGTGGGCAATGGCGAGGGTGTAGCTCGGCTCGATGGTCCACTCGGTCTTGTCGGTGCCGGCGTAGCTGATACGCTCCATCACGTCCTCGCGGGCCGTGTTGAAGACGTCCTCATTCGCCACATAGCCCACGGTTTCGCCGTTGACCCGGACGGCCAGCGCATAAGGCTGGTGGATGACATATTGGAACACTGCCGCGCCCAGCGCCAGTGCGCAGATGGGCAGGGCATACATCGCCATGCGGGGCAGCAGACTGAGGTTGCGGCGGACGCCGTTTTTGAAGTAGTGGACGCTGGCCTCAAATGCTGCACCGAAGCCCTGCTCCCTGCGGATGCGGTGGGCATGGATGAGAAGGGACACGGTGCCCTTCGCAAACAGCACGATGGGGCCAAACAGGTCTTTGGCCACCTGTGCTGCACCGGGGAACGCCGTCTCCGCCAGAGCCTTTGCAAAGCGGCGGATACATCCAGCAGCCCAGAGAGCGGCGTACTTGACGGCACGTCCCACCCGCACGGCAGCATACTCCGCGCCAAAGCCCAGTGCGTAGAGCACTGCGCCAACGCGCAATACCAGCTTCGACGAGCGCAGCTTCCGGGAGGCATTGTCCAGCCGGTGTCTGCGGCGGCGATACCGCCGGTGGCGGCGCAGCAGATGGACGCACTGGAGCTGCGCCCAAAGCGAGCGCAGCTTTGCGCGGAAGCCGGTGTGCCGCGGCGCACCGGCTGGCTCGTCCTGCCGCGTTTCAGTTGTTTTATCTTCCAGCAAAAAGGATGCTCCTTCCTGTATCTTCAGGAGATTCTGATTTATCTCTTTTCTCTGTTATCGACACGCTGCCGCATCAGGACAGCTTTTTTGACAAGAATAGCTCTATTTATTATACACCCTGCCAGCGCCGAAACAAGCATTGACACAGAATTTGGGCTTAGCTTTCACTTACTTTTCACGAAATACACAAACTCAGTCAAAAAGGGCTGCCATATCCTCCGGCAGCGGGCTTTCCACTGTCACCGGCCTCAGGGTCGTCTCGTCCACTGGCACTTCGATGCGGATGCCGTCCGGCATCCGCTCGCAGCGCGGCACCCAGAACGTCTGTTTTGCGCAGTGGAGCGCCTGCCGCCCGATGCGTGCCCGGCTCCCGCCATAGAGGTCATCGCCGGCCAGCGGGTGGCCGATGGATGCAAAATGTACCCGTATCTGGTGGGTCCGGCCCGTCACCGGGACGCAGGCCGCGAGGCTCAGGCCGTTTTCGGCTTTCAATATGGTATATTCCGTCCGGCTGGGTTTGCCGTCGGGGGTGACGCACCGCCCGATGATGCTCTCCCCCTGCCGCCCGATGGGGGCGTCGATGACGCCCGGCCCGAGGGGAAGCTCTCCTTCTGCAACGGCGTAGTAGAGCTTCTCCACCCTCTGAGCCAGCAGCGGGGCGGCGTAACCATTCTGGGCCGCCAGCACGAGGCCGCTGGTGTCCTTGTCGATGCGGTTCACCGGGCGGAAGACGGGGCTTCTGCCCTGACGCAGCGCCCAGGCCGCATAGCCGTTCGCCAGCGTATCCAGCGGGTAATTCAGGGTTGGATGCACCGCGAGATGGGGCGGCTTTTCCACCACGAGGGCGAAAGCGTCCTCGTAGACCACATCCACCGGGATGTCGTCCTGCGGCACAACGCCCTCCCCCTCCGGCGGCAGTTCAAAGGAGATGACCTGCCCGGCCTCCACCCGGCGGTTGGCCAGGATGGGGGCGCCGTCGGCAAAAAAGCCGCTGCCCCGGAATTTCACGGCCCGGGACAGGTCGGTGGAGACACTGCACCTGCGCAGAAAACCGCGCAGCAGCATCCCGTCCGCCTCGGGCGGGACTTTGAAATAAAGCTTCATCTTCCCACCTCCAGCGCGGGCAACATATAAGATAAGTATAGCAAAATTCTCTTTCTCTTGCAAATCTTGTTTTTTTATGGTATCATGAGGAGCGGAAAACGAGTGGAACATACGGCGGCGGGGCGGCTTTGACCGCTCTGAGGAAAGTCCGGGCCTCACAGAGCACGGTAACTGCTAACGGCAGCCGAGGGTGACCTCAGGGAAAGTGCAACAGAAAGGAAACCGCCGCAGCAATGCGGTAAGGATGAAAGGGCGAGGTAAGAGCTCACCAGCGCATGGGTGACTATGCGGCTTTGTAAACCCTACCGGAAGCAACGCCTATATGGGACGTACAGCGCTGCTCGCGTGTCCCGAAGGCGGCACGAACCTGTCAGCAATGGCAGGTCTAGACAGATCGTCGTTTAATACAGAACCCGGCTTACGGTCTATCTCGTTTTCCATCTTTTGTTTTCAGCGCTGTCTGCGGTGTGCAGGCAGCGTTTTTTCGTTTCTTTAACCACACTGTCACTTTTCGTTTGGGCCGGTTTGTGGTATACTGAACAAAACCCCGCAGCGCACGTCTCCGCCGGGGCCTTAATTCAACAGACAGGATGTGAAATCCTCCGATGAAAGATGGTTTTTTGAAGGCAGCCGCCCTCTCGCCCTCGCTGCGGGTGGCCGACTGCAATTATAACGCTTCCCAGATCGTATCTCAGCTACAGGACGCTGCGGCCCGCGGCGTCAGGCTGGCGGTGTTCCCCGAGTTCTGCCTCACCGGCTACACCTGCGGCGATCTGTTCTTGCAGCGCACGTTGCAGCAGGGCGCGCTGGACGCCCTGCAGACCGTGCTGGACGCCAGCCGGGAGCTGGATGTCGTGGCCCTCGTGGGCCTGCCGCTGCTGGTGCGGGGCAAGCTGTACAACTGCGCCGCCGTCCTCTGCGGCGGGCGTCTGCTGGGCCTTGTCCCCAAGACCTACCTGCCCAACTACGGCGAGTTTTACGAAAAGCGCCAGTTCACCCCGGGCAGCACCGAGGTGGAAAATGTGACGGTCTGCGGGCAGGAGGTGCCGTTCGGTACGTCCCTGCTCTTCCGCTGCCGCCAGATGCCCAGCTTCGTTCTGGGCGTGGAGATCTGCGAAGACCTGTGGAGCGCTCTGCCCCCCTCCACCTTCCATGCGCTGGCCGGTGCCACCGTCATTGCGAACCTTTCGGCCAGCGATGAGACGGTCGGCAAGGCCGAGTACCGCCGGGCGCTGGTGTCGAACCAGTCCGCCCGCCTGCTCTGCGGCTACCTGTACGCTTCCGCCGGCCACGGCGAGAGCACCCAGGACATGGTCTTCGCCGGCCACGACCTCATCGCCGAGAACGGCACCCTCCTCGCCGAGACGTCTCCCTTCGAGGGCGGCTGGGCTGAGACGGAGCTGGACTGCCAGCGGATGGAGTCGGAGCGGGCGCGCAACACCAGCTTCGAGCCCAGCGCCGAGGGGTATCTGACCGTCGATTTCGACCTTTCCCTCACCGAGACGGAGCTCTCCCGCTGGGTAGACCCCACGCCCTTCATCCCCCACGACGAGCGCCGCCGGGCCGAGCGCTGTGAGCTGATCCTGAAAATGCAGGCCGACGGCCTCGCCAAGCGCCTCGAGCATGCCCACGCCAAGACGGCGGTCATCGGCATCTCGGGCGGTCTGGACAGCTGCCTCGCTCTGCTAGTGGCCGTCCGCGCCATGAAGCAGCTGAGCCGCCCCACCAGCGATGTGCTGGCCGTGACCATGCCCTGCTTCGGCACCACCCACCGCACCCGCAGCAATGCGGAGATCTTATGCGACGAGCTGGCCGTCAGCTTTACCGAGATCGACATCGCCAACACCGTCCACAGCCACTTCAGGGACATCGGCCAGGACGAGAGCGTGCTGGACGTCACCTTCGAGAACGGACAGGCCCGTGTGCGCACCCTCGAGCTGATGGACACCGCCAACCGCACCGGCGGCCTCGTCGTCGGCACCGGCGACCTCTCCGAGCTAGCGCTGGGCTGGGCCACCTACAACGGCGACCACATGAGCATGTACGGCGTCAACGCCGGTGTCCCCAAGACGCTGGTGCGCCACCTCGTCCAGTATGAGGCCGACATTGCCGCCTCCGCCGAGCTGCGCCGGGTGCTGCTGGACATCCTCGACACCCCCGTCTCCCCGGAGCTGCTGCCTGCCAGGGACGGCGAGATCTCTCAGAAGACGGAAGACCTCGTGGGTCCCTATGAGCTGCACGACTTCTACCTCTATTATGTTCTCCGCTTCGGCTTCGGCCCGTCGAAGATATTCCGGCTGGCGAAAGCGGCCTTCGCAGGCCGGGCCGAGTACCCGGACGAAGTGCTCTACAAGTGGCTGCGCAACTTCTACTGGCGGTTCTTCGCCCAGCAGTTCAAGCGCAGCTGCCTGCCCGACGGCCCCAAGGTGGGCAGCGTCACCCTCTCGCCCCGGGGCGACTGGCGGATGCCCAGCGACGCAGCCGCCGCGCTCTGGCTGGCCGAGCTGGAGCAGATCCCGCTCAAAGGATGATTTTTTATGAAACAACACAAAAAACTGCTGATAGATCTGGTCTTTGCTGCCGTCATTCTGGCCGCAGCCGCCGTGCTGCTGCTGGTGCGGAAAGCAAACCAGACCGGTGCGCCGCTCTGCGCAGAGCTCATCTATGGCGACAGCAACACCAGGCTCACCTTTCCTCTCGAAAAAGATGCCGATTACGATGTGGACACCGGCTACCTCACCGTCCACATCCGGATCCAGGACGGCGCGGCCCGCTTTGTGGATTCGCCCTGCCCTGACCACATCTGCGAATCCTTCGGCTGGCTCAGCGAGGAAGACCAGACGGCCACCTGCCTGCCCGCCCGGGCTGTGCTGAGCATCATCCCCACCACATGACGGCATACACATCCAAAGGAGTGAACGCCTATGTTTGACGAAAACGAGCATATCCATCCCCAGAATAACGACGAAGGCCCCCGGCACATCCACCGGGGCATCAATCGCAGCGAACCTGACGAGGTGGAGGTAGACAGCGCCGATTTCTTCTCGCCGGAGCCTCCCCGCCCCAAAGCGCCGCCTAAACCGGCACCGACGCCTCCGTCTGAGCCGCCGAAGCCTCCGGTGCCGCCCCGCAGACAGTGGGAGCCGCTGCACCCCAGCGAGCCCGCCCCCGCTGACGACAAACTTCCGAAAGGAGGAATGGTCTTGCTGGTACTACAGGCCATCCTGAGCCTTGCCGCGCTGGTGCAGCTCTGGCGCACCCAGATGCTGCCGGTGCTCTACCTCGTTATCATCACCGCGCTTCTGGTGCTGCTCTGGCTGCTGGTGCGCAAGTGCCTCGCCTCCCGCAGCGGTGCCGTCGTGGCCCGGGTGCTGTCCGTCCTGCTCTGCGCCGCGCTGGCCGTGGGCTGTGTCTGGGCGCAGCAGGGTCTGACCGCACTGGACAGCATGACTTCCGGCCTGCTCACCGGCGCAGAGGCGAATAAGATCACGAAAGAGCCCTTCGTCGTCTACCTCAGCGGCGTGGACAACCGCGGCGAGCTGACCGAAAAGGCCCGCAGCGACGTGAACATCCTCGCCGTGGTCAACCCCACCACCAAGCAGGCGGCCCTCATCAACACCCCGCGCGACTACTATGTTGACCTCGCAGGCACCGACAGCAAGGACAAGCTGACCCACGCCGGCCTCTACGGCGTCGAGACCAGCATGGCCACGCTGGGCAACCTCTACGGCGTGAATGTGGAGCACTACCTCCGCATCAATTTTGCGGGCTTCATCAACATCATCGACGCCATCGGCGGCGTGGACGTCTACTCCGACCAGGCCTTCACCTCGGTGGGCAGCCCCGGCTACTACGACCCCACCACCTTCGCCGAGGGCTGGAACCATCTGGACGGCAAGTCCGCTCTGGCTTTTGCCCGTGAGCGCCACGCCTTCAAGACCGGCGACATCCAGCGCGGCATCAACCAGATGAAAGTCATCGACGCGGTGGCCAACAAGCTCAAATCCCCGGCCCTGCTCATGGGCTTCTCCAAGCTGATGGACGCCGCCGCCGACTGCTTCGTCACCAGCCTCTCGCAGGAACAGATCTCTGCGCTGGTCCGGATGCAGCTGGGCGACCTTGCCAACTGGGACATCCAGAGCTACACCGTCACCGGCTCGGGCGCGAAGAGCACCAAGTGCTACTCCGCCAAGGGCCAGAGCCTCTACGTCATGAAGCCGGATGAGAACTCGGTCAACGAGGCCAAGGCCCTCATCGCAGCGGTCCTGGGCGGCGAGGACAAGCTCACCGGCACCAGCCAGACCCCCGAGAAGACCGATGTCTTCACGCCGACCGCCGACCCCAACGCCGGTGCATCCATCCCGGAGGAATCTCCCGACAGCGTGATCGCAGAAGAGCCCGCCGGGAGCGAAGCCCCGGCGGAAGAAGCCCCCGCTGACAGCCAGCCCGCCGAGGGTGACGCCTCCGGTGAGCCCAGCGCTTCCACCGAGGTCCCCGCGGACGGCAGCGAGGAAGCCCCGGCAGGCTCCACCGAGTCGCCGTCCTTCAGTATGCCGACTCAGGAGCAGGTGGAGCAGGCGGCTTCCTCCCTGCATCAGGCCGCTTCCACCGTGCTGGACGCCCTGTTCGGCTCCGGCAGCGGCGACAATTCCAGCGCTGAAAATGATGCAGCATAATTGATAGACGCAAAAAATCCCGCAAGGCAGCTGCCTTGCGGGATCTTTGCGTTTATGCTTATTTCAGGATGTCGCCCAGCACGCTCTGGCCGTCCAGCGTGGAGGCATCCACACCCAGATAGTCGCAGATGGTCTGTGCGATGGTGCCGAAGCAGAGTCTGGTGCCGAGGTCAACGCCCGGCTTGACGCCCTTGCCGCAGATGAGATACGGCACATACTCGCGGGTGTGGTCGGTGGTCTTGGTGTAGGAGGGGTCGCAGCCGTGGTCGGCCGTGACCATCAGGATGTCGCCCTCCCGCATCCCGGGGATGAAGTCGGCCACGAACTTGTCGAACTCGGTGGCGGCGGCGGCGTAGCCCGCCACATCGCGGCGGTGGCCGTAGAGCATATCGAAATCGACGAGGTTCACGAAGGCCAGACCCTCAAAGTCGCGGGTCTGCAAAGCCTTGGTGAAGGCGATGCCGTTGGTGTTGCCGGTGGTCTTGATCTTCTCCGTCACGCCCTCGCCGTCGAAGATGTCGAAAATTTTGCCCACGGCGATGACGTCCCTGCCGGCGTCCTTGAGCAGATCCAGCATGGTCTTGCGGGGCGGCTTGAGGCTCAGGTCGTGGCGGTTGGTGGTGCGGTAGAAGGTGTCGGCGGTGCGGCCGAGGAAGGGGCGGGCGATGACGCGGCCCACGCCGTATTCGCCCTTCAGCATCTCGCGGGCGATCTCGCAATAGCGGTACAGCTCATGCACCGGCACAAGCTCCTCGCTGGCGGCCACCTGAAACACGCTGTCGGCGCTGGTGTAGACGATGAGGGCATCCTCCTTCATGGCCTGCTCGCCGTAGTCCTTCAACACCTGTGTGCCGGAGTAGGGCTTGTTGCAGAGGACCTTGTGGCCGGTCTTTTCCTCAAACTCGTGGATGAGGCTGTCCGGGAAGCCGTCCGGGAAGGTGGGCAGGGGCCTCGGGCTGACGACACCGGCGATCTCCCAGTGGCCGATGGTGGTATCCTTGCCCATGCTCTGCTCCTGCAGGCGGGCGAAGGAGCCGATGGGGGCGGCATCCTTCTCGCCGGCGGTCACGCCGTCGATGTTGAACAGTCCGAGCTTTTTCAGGTTGGGGCAGTTGAAGCTGGGGTGGCTGGCGATGGCGCCGAGGGTGTTGGTCCCCTCATCGCCAAAGGCGGCGGCGTCCGGCTCTGCGCCGATGCCGAAGCTGTCCAGAACGATCAGAAAAACGCGCTTTTCCATTACGCTTTCACTCCGTTTCTATTATTTTGCGCTCCCCTCTGTCCCTTCGGGGCAGAAGTGAGACTTTTGCTTAGTCCTATTATAGGCGATGGACGCACTTTTCGCAAGCTTTTTATCGCTTCGGCATCTATCACGAAAATTTAAGGTTTTCTTTGCCGAATTTTTTCTTGCTCTCTTGTACACAAGCGGTTATAATATAGAATGGTATGGTTTTCAAACACACCTGACCGGGCCGATGTCCGGCCAGCGGCCGCAGGGCATATCCGGCACCTGCGCGCCCATCATAGAGGAAAAAAAGAGACTGTTAGAGGTATATTTATGAGAAAAACGAAGATCATCTGCACCCTTGGTCCTTCTACCGATAAGGAGGGCGTCCTGCGCGAGCTGGTCGCCAGCGGCATGAACGTGGCCCGCTTCAACTTTTCCCACGGCTCCTACGAGGAGCACAAGGGCCGTCTGGACATGCTGAAGGCTGTCCGCGCTGAGCTGAACAAGCCCGTTGCTGCCCTGCTGGACACCAAAGGCCCCGAGATCCGCCTGAAGGAGTTCAAGAACGGCGTTGAGATGCTGGAAGCCGGCCAGACCTTCACCCTGACCACCCGCGAGGTGGAGGGCACCAAGGAGATCTGCTCCATCACCTACAAGGACCTGCCTCAGGACGTCCACGAGGGCGGCACCATCATGCTGGACGACGGCCTCATCAAGCTGGCCATCAAGAGCGTCACGGACACCGACATCGTCTGCGAAGTGCTCAACAGCGGCAAGATCAAGACCAAGAAGGGCGTCAATGTCCCCGGCGTCCACCTGTCCATGCCCTACCTGAGCCAGCGCGACCGGGATGACATCATCTTCGGTGTCCAGCAGGGCTTCGACTTCATCGCTGCTTCCTTCGTGCGCACCGCACAGGACGTCTACGACATCCGCAACCTGCTGAACGAGTACGACTCCCACATCCGCATCATTGCCAAGATCGAGAACCGCGAGGGCGTCAATAACATCGACAGCATCCTGTCCGCTGCCGACGCCGTCATGGTCGCCCGCGGCGATTTGGGCGTCGAGATCGACTTCACCGAGCTGCCCGGCATCCAGAAGAGCGTCATCG
>ERZ791846.971-NODE-971-length-10276-cov-3.48351_pt1 | contig 10276 bp, 9 predicted proteins | sample MGYA00510289_ERZ791846 | MGnify/ENA primary metagenome ERZ791846 (study PRJEB30046, sample SAMN00715274) | human gut metagenome | study: EMG produced TPA metagenomics assembly of the A metagenome-wide association study of gut microbiota in type 2... | reverse complement strand
GCCGGAGCCGACATATTCTGTTCCTTGATGGCCGCAATGACGTCCGATACGGTCAGGCCGCGTTCGGCCAGTTTTTCCGGATTGAGCCAGACGCGCATGGCATAGCTGGAACCGAAGGTGTTGACACTGCCGACGCCGTCGATGCGCTGGATTTTGTCAAGCAGGTAAATATCGGCATAATTCTTGAGGAACGCCTGGTTATACGTCCCGTTCGGCGAATAGATGTTAGCCATGAGGACCATGTCGCCAGAGGCTCTGCGGACGGTCAGGCCCTGGGTCTGTACGTCGCTGGGCAGGCTGTTCTTGGCCAGATTGGCGTCGTTCTGGACGTTGATGGCATCTGTATTGCCGTCACTGTCCAGGCTGAAGACGACGGACAGGCTGTACGAACCGTCGTTGCTCGACGTCGAGGACATATAGGACATATCATCGACGCCTTTGAGCTGGTCTTCGATGACCTGGGCGACGGTCTGATTGACGATGGTCGCATTGGCACCGGTGTAGGTCGTACTCAGATTGACCGTCGGCGGCGAAATCTGCGGATACTGGGCAATAGGCAGGGACAGGAGGGACAGGCCCCCCAGGATGACGATGATGATGGAAATGACGATGGCGAAAATAGGCCATCGGATGAAGAAACTAGACATGACGCGCCTCCTTATTTAGCCGTAAGCGATACGGAAGAAGTCGAAGCCGACGAATCGGATGCCGTCAGGGACAGGCCCAATTCATCAGCCGTGGTCATGGTGACGTCCAGGTCCTGACCTTCCTTCAGATTACTCAGGCCTTCGACGACGATATCGTCCTTATCGAGGCCGCTCTTGACGATATAGTAGCTGCCGACCTGGTCGCCTAAGGTGACGACGCGGGCGACGGACTTATTATCGCTCCCGACGACGATGACGAAGGACTGGTCCAGGACCTGCTGGACCGCACGCTGAGGCACGAGGATGGCATCCTTCAAGGGGGGGGCCTTCCATGGTAACACGGGCGAACATCCCCGGCAGGAGGACGCCATCGGCATTATTGAAGAGAGCCTTGACCGTAATCGTACGGTACTGTCCGACACTTCCCGGTCGAACTGGTACGATGTCGACGTTTCATCGTATTTCTTACCGTTGCTCAAAGTCAGGGATGCCGTCGGCGGCGTAGGGTCTTCCGGCTCATTGTCATTGGCCATGCGGAAGTTCAAGAATTCATTTTCACTGATCGAGAACTAGACGTAAATAGGATTGATCGAACCTACCGATACCAGGGCCGTGTTGCCTGACGTGACATAAGTCCCGCTGGGGACGTCGTCCACAGAGAGCTTGCCGGAAATAGGCGCCCTGATGATGGTGTCGTCTAAGTTTTCCTGGGCCTTCTGCAAGAGGGCATTGGCATCGTCGTAACTCGACTGATTGCTGTCCACCGTGGCCTGCTGGTTGGTCAGGGTCTGTTCGGCTACGGCGCCGGAAGCTGCCAGCTGCTGATAACGGTTCAAGTCGACGAGGGAGTTGTTGAGCGTCGTCCGGGCCTTGTCGACATTCGATTTGGCTGAGAGGACTTCCGATTCATATTGGCGGTCATCGATTTTATACAAGGGCTGGCCCTTTTCAACAGGATCGCCAGCCGTGAAGTATTTCTCTACGATTTCTCCGGAAACGCGGGGCTTGATGGTGACGGCGTTGGTCGATTTGATCTGACCCGAATAGTCGTGGCTCACAGCCGTATCCTGCTGGAGGACTTTCATGGCCTTGACCGACACAGCGGCACTCTTAGTCGGTGTCGTGCTGCCGCAGCCTGCCGTCAGCAGGGACAGGGCCAGCAGTCCGGCCATCACCGTAGTGAGAAGTGTTCCTTTTCCATAACGTAGCATATGCATGATTCCTTTCTCTACAACATGTTTTAAACTATATTATAAGTGTATCATGGAAAAAAAAGGCAACATGCCTAAATGTTAAAAATTAGGTGTCGCCTTCTTTTCGATAAGCTGCGAAATATGTACTTTTTATGGTAATTATATGTAGTTAGAAGCTGTCATGCAATTTTATTGCCATTGGCTACAAGTTTGAAGCGCAGGCCCAGGACTTCGGCTGCCCGCTTGCACATGAGCATACGCTGGGAAAAGATTTCAAAATAATCAATCATGGAGCAAATCGATTCATCGAGCTCGATGTTCAAGGTAATGACTTTCTTGTGCGTGTCGACGTGGAGCTTCGACGACAGGGCAGCATAATTGACGCGGTCGTGTTTGTCGAAGGTTTCCGGTACGGTGTTGCGGACGCGGTCCCGGCGGACATCGCTCTTGTCGGCCAGGATAAGGGCGGCAGACAGGGGGTCAAAGGCGATGCCGCTCCGTTCATCGTGCTGGCCAATGGCCGAGATGATGGCAGCAATATCTTCTGGTGGTGCGCCCCAGTCGCGCAGGAAATGGAACGCCATGAGGGCCCCCGTATGGGCATGGTCTACGCGGTTGATGCTGTTCCCCAAATCGTGCATATAACCGGCAATGCGCACAAGTTCCACCATGTGGGCGTCATAGCCGAGCTTCTTCAGGATTTTGCCGGCCGTGACGGCCACTTTAGCCGTATGCTTTTGCGAATGGTCCGTATACCCCAGAGCATCGAGGACCCGGTTTCCCTGTTCTAAATAAACATTCAGCTCTTTGGCATGGGCAATATTTTCATAAGTCAGTTTCTTCATGATATCATTCCTTTTCTGTGCTAGTCTTTTCAGTATAACAAAGGAATGTATAAACAGCGTAAATATTCCATAAAAATTGTGCTTTGCTTCTACCGAATCCAACAATTTGCTAATTCTCTGTTTTTATTGTACCATATCGGCCCAATAAAGCAAATAGAAACTATGTTCGCTAAAGGGATAATCGTTTCGTCGAACATAGTTTCTTTATTTGCAAAAAAATCCGCCTAATTTTCATAAATGGCCTTATGAGACGTTTTTTATCATCTTGTGAGTAATCACATGGGAAACTTGTTTTATTTTCCTTAAATCGGCAAATTCAACAGGAACGTTTGTTGCATCTTGTCTTTTCTCATAGTACAATAGTAAACAAAGGAGGTGCCGCATATGTATTTACGAAAACGAGGCAAGAAATGGTATTATACGATTGAAGTCCCGACGGAAGATGGTCAGGGAAGGCAGCGTGTGGAACGCGTCAGCGGTACTTCGTATGCCCAGGCGGCGAAAGCCTATCGCCAGGCCATGAAAGCCCTGGATGAAGACGGGGAGCTGCCGGAAAAGCCGGAAGTCAAGGTCATGGCTTTTTTGCGGGACTGGCTGGAAAAGGATGTGCGCATCAATTTAGGCCCTAATACGTATGATTCTTATTCCGGCATCATTAAATGGCATATTGGTGCCCGTTTTGGCAATTATGCCCTGGAAGCGCTGACGACGGCAGAAATCCAGGACTGGATCAACAGCCTGAAAGAGGATGGTTATTCCCGGTCAACGGTTAAATCTATTTTCACGGTCTTCAACGACGCCATGCGCTGGGCCGTCTCCAACCGCCAGTATATCGAAATCAATCCCATGGCCAACGTCAAGATGCCGAAATTCGATATTCCCCGGAAAAAGCCGGTCATCTTTTCACATCAGCAGATACAGATTATTTTCCATGCCTTCCCGGTAGGGCATAAATATTATGCGCCGTGCATGATTGCCTATTGTACTGGCCTGCGTGTCGGCGAATGCCTGGCCCTGCAATGGTCCCATATCGACATGGAAAACCGCACGCTTTCCGTGGTCAGTACCTTGTATGACAAAAAGGGTGTGCCCGTCTGCAAGGCCACGCCGAAGACGAAGTCGTCGGTCCGGACCATTCCTTTTAATGAAACCTTATACAAGGCCCTGCTCCGCCATAAGGCCCAGCAGGCCAAGAACCATCGTCTTTACGGCGACGACTACGTCGAAAGCGATTTCGTCTGTACCCGTGAAGACGGCCGTCCCATGAACAGCAATGACATGCGGTACTTCAATATGTGGTGCAAAAAGGAATTCGGCGGCGGCAGTTTCCATTCCTTCCGCCACACCCATGCGACGATGATGCTGGAAAACAATATCGAGCTCGACTACGTTTCCAAGCGGCTGGGCCATTCTACCATTGCCACGACGGCGAACATTTACGATACGATTACGGATAAACGCAATCGGGAAGCCATGAAGAAGCTCGATTCGATTTTGTGAAATCATGGCGGCAAACGCGGCGGCAAGATGCCGTAAATATAGTATAAAACCTTAACTTTCCGATAAGTAACACTTATCGGAATAATATAACAAAAATCAAAAATATAGAGAAGGAAGAACCCCTTATATCATGTCTCCTCAAATCACTACCTATAGCGGAAAGTTTTTCGATATCACCCATCCCGACCCGGCAAGCATCTGCATCGAAGATATTGCCCACGCCTTGTCCCTCATCTGTCGGGGCAACGGCCATGTGATGACTTTTTATTCCGTCGGCCAGCATTGTCTGCAATGCGCCAACGAAGTGATGGCCCGCCAGCTGCCGTCCCGGCTGGTCCTGGCCGCCTTACTGCACGATGCGACGGAGTGTTATATGTCCGACGTGCCCCGGCCGATGAAGCAGCTCATGCCGATATACCGGCAGACGGAAGCCAAATTGCTGGCTATCATTTATGAGAAATTCTTAGGCCAGCCCTTAACGGAAGGGGAAACACGCCTCCTCAAAGGGATTGACGATGATTTCCTCTGGTATGACCTGACCTGTCTCTTGCACGACCAGCCTCAGGGCGAGCCGCCACAGGTCCATTGTATCCCCGATTACCGGCCGCGTCCCTTTGCCGACGTCGAAGCCGAATACTTGCAGTGCTATCGTTCTTGTCAGGAGGGAGTCTTATGGAAATAGCCATCGTCACCGGCGCTTCGTCCGGGCTGGGCCGGGAATATGCGAAATTGCTGGACCAAGAAGGATTGGATGAAATCTGGCTCGTCGCCCGGCGCCGGCCCCAGTTGGAAACCCTGGCTGGAGAACTGACGACGAAAAGCCGTATCTACGCCCTGGACCTGACGGACAGGGCTTCTTTGCTGACGCTGCAGCAAGCCTTAGCGGCCTGCCAGGTCACGGTCCGTTATTTGATCCACGCCGCCGGCTTTGGCAAGATGGGGCCTGTGGCGGCCGTTCCGGCAGGCGTCCTGGAAAACATGATCGACCTCAACGACCGGGCCGCTGTCAGCCTGGTCCAGGCTGTACTGCCTTATTGTCATGCCGGCAGTCATCTGGTCCAGATTTGTTCCTGCGCAGCCTTCCTACCCATTCCGGAACTGGCTGTCTACGCGGCGACGAAAGCCTTTCTCCTACGCTACAGCCGGGCACTGGCCGTGGAACTGGCACCGCAGGGTATCCTCGTATCTGCCGTTTGTCCGTATTGGGTGAAAGATACAGGATTCATCGCGACGGCCCGCCAGACCGATGAAGGCCGGCTGTTCCGCCATTTTCCCCTGGCCGGGACGAAGGAAGCCATTGCCCGCCGTTCCTTCCAGGCCGTGAAAAAAGGCCGAGTCGTCATCACGCCGGATGTCGTCTCGACCTTGCTCCGTTTTCTGTCGGGGTGGATTCCCCAATCGATTCTCTTGTACGGCAGCCGCTGGTTCCGCTGACTTTATAAGCCGATGGCTTTCAGTGCCTGGTCCAGGTCACCGATGATGTCGTCCGGGTCTTCCAGGCCGATGCTGAAACGGATGAAGCCCTTGCGGAATTTTTCCGGGTAGAGATTGATGCGTTCATCGTAGCTGGGCTGCGGGAAAATCAGGCTTTCGTCATGGCCGAGGGATACGGCGAAGGTGACGACTTTCAAAGCTGCGCAGAAGCGTTCGACGGCCTTGTCGTCGGCTGCGATGCCAAAGGAAATGACGCCGCCAAAGCCGTGCTTCATCTGTTTCTTGGCCAATTCATGACCGGGATGGCTGGCCAGGCCGGGATAGGAAACGAAGGTGACGTTTTGCCGCTGTTCCAGCCATTCGGCGATTTTCTGCGTCGATGCGTTGATGCGTTCCATCCGCAAGGGGAAGGTCACGGCACCGCGGAAAATCTGCCAGGCATTGAAGGGGCTGATGACAGAGCCGACGTTGACCTGGGCTTCATAGCGGATCCGGTCCATCGCTGCCAAATCATTGGAAATGATGGCCCCGCCCTGGGCATCGCCATGGCCGTTGATATATTTCGTCAGCGATTCGACGACGAAATCGGCTCCCAGGTCCAGTGGTCGCTGGTTGAGAGGCGACGCAAAGGTATTGTCGACGGACAAGACAGCCTCGTTTTCATGAGCGATTTTAGCGATGGCTTCGATATCTGAAATGCCATCAGTCGGGTTGTCCGGCGTTTCAATATGGACTAGGCGCGTCCCCGGCGTAATCGCTTTCTTGACGGCTTCCAGGTCAGTCATATCGACCATGACCGTTTCGACGCCGAATTTCTGGTTGAATAATTCGTGGAACAGGCGATAGACTGCCATATAACTGACTTTCGGATAGACGACGCGGTCGCCCGTCTTGAGCAGGGTCCAGAACAGGGCATGAAGGGCGGCGACGCCGCTTCCCAGGACGATAGCGTCATCGGCACCATGAAGGGCCGCTACTTTTTCTTCCAGCCAATGTTGATTCGGGTTGCCGTTACGGGCATACATCAGCAAATCCGTCGATGAATAGTTGACCTTCGACAGATCATCGGGCAGCTTGTAGCTGTTGGCCATGTGCAATGGCCGGCGGACAGCGCCCGTTTCTGCGTCATAGCCGGCACCAGTGTGTACAGCCTGTGTCGAAATGTCATACCCCTTGAACTTATTTTCTTTCTTAGCCATAAAAAATTCCCTTTTATGGTGTAAATAAATATTATACAAGTAATTTATAAAGTATATCATCAAAAAAGTAAAAGCCTTTTGTTTTCCAATTCATATTGACTTTTTGACTTTTGCTAAAATAAGCGTATAATAGAACTATACAAAGAAATAGAAACAGCGCCGTTTCAATTGTTTAATTTTGTAGGAGATGATTGGTATGAGCAAGTTAACCCATCGTATCGAAAAGAAGGCTGTCGAAATCCTGGTCGACCGCATCATGGCCGAACGGAATCCGGCAGACCGTCAAAAAAAATTGAAACGCTTATCTTATGTCATGCAGCATCTGTTTGGCGACCTCTTTGAAAAGGAATCCTTTGACGATGCACGCAGACTCATCGATGAAGGGGGCAAATGGTTCCGCTTCCTCAATACGGCTCTGGATACCTTGAACCCGCATGTCGTCAAGACGGCCGTCATGGACCTGGGCTTTGAAGCTGGATTTTACGGCCTGCGTACGCGCGACGCCGCCAAGGCGAAATATCACTGCAATATTCCCTGGGCCATCCTCTTCGACCCGACCAGCGCCTGCAACCTGCATTGCATCGGCTGCTGGGCTGCTGAATACGGTCATACGCTGAACTTGTCGTTCGACGTCATGGATAAAATCGTCCGCGAAGGCAAGGCTCTGGGCTGTCATTTCTACCTACTCACGGGCGGCGAACCGCTCATGCGCAAGAAAGATATCCTGCGTCTGTGCCGGAAACACCCGGACTGTGAATTCCACGCTTTTACCAACGGTACGCTCATTGATGATGCTTTTTGCGACGAAGTCACGGACGTAGGCAATCTCAGCTTCTCCCTCAGTATCGAAGGATTCCGTGAAGTCAATGACAGCCGCCGCGGCGAAGGCGATTTCGACAAGGTCATGCACGCCATGGACCTCCTGCGCAAGCACGGCATCGTTTTTGGGACGTCCATCTGTTATACCCGGAAAAACATCGACACCGTCACGTCTGACGAATTCCTGGACCTGCTCATCAAGAAGGGCGTCTGGTTTACGTGGTACTTCCATTATATGCCCGTCGGCAACGACGCCTCGCTGGACCTGCTACCGACAGAAGAACAGCGGGCCTATATGGTACGCCGGGTCCGCGAAATCCGCAGCGTAAAGGGTGGCAAGCCGATTTTCGCCATCGATTTCCAGAACGATGGCCAGTTCATCGACGGCTGTGTCGCTGGCGGCCGCAATTACTGCCATATCAACCCCAATGGCGACGTCGAACCGTGCGTCTTCATCCATTATTCCAGCGCCAATATCAACAATCAGAGCCTGCTCTCATGCTTGCAGCAGCCGCTCTTCAAAGAATATGCCAAAGGCCAGCCCTTCAACCACAACCATCTGCGCCCGTGTCCGATGCTGGAAAATCCGCAGTATTTAGCCGCCATGGTCAAACGCAGCGGTGCCAAATCGACAGACCTGCAGTCGCCGGAATCGGCAGAACACTTATGTAATAAATGCAAGGCTTATGCCGTACAGTGGAAACCGACAGCCGACAAGTTGTGGGCTGAAATCGAAGCTAATAAAGAAAAAGAAGCCGCGGAAAAGAAGGTCCACAGCCCTCAGTCCGCTACTCATTAGGAGGAATCCCATGAATATCCAGATTTTCGGCACGAAACAGCCTCGTCGACGACTCGGCTCATTATTTTGTAAAATAAAAAACATAGTTTATAGTTCGAAGTTCGTAGTTTGCAGACGATGGCTTTACATTTAATCATTCACTAAAAACTACAAAACTTAATACTCAAAAAGCGGCTGTCTTTATAGGACAGTCGCTTTTTTGCGAACCACGAACCACGAATTACTAATCACTACTTACTCCGTGCAGCTGAAGGGACGATGCCGATGGCACAGAGAATCGTAAAGACGATGAAGGCCTGCTGGATGTGCTGGGCCAGCCAATCCGAGGCAGCCGAGGCCCCGCTTTGCGACAGAATCAGGGTGATGATAGCCACACTGAGGACCTGACCGATGAGGCGGACCGTACTGACGACAGACGAGGCAGCGCCGTAATATTTTGGCGTCACAGCCCCCATGATAGCATTGTTATTCGGTGCCGTGAACAGGGCAAAGCCGATGCCGATGATGACTAGGGCCAGGGCGATGAGCCAGAAAAAAGGGTAAGAGACATCCACCGCTAAGAGACAGAGGCCAAAGGTAATCAAAATCATGCCGGAAGAAGCCAGGACGGCTGGATTGATACGGTCCGACAGGGCCCCGGTGACAGGGGACAAGAGGGCCATCAGTACGGGCTGAATCAGTAAAACCAGCCCCGTATCGCGGGCATTGAGGCCGGTAATGCGCTGCAAGTAAATGGACAAGAGGAAACTGATGCCGAAGGTCGCGCAGTAATTGAGCATGGCCGCCAGACTGGAACAAGAGAAGACGCGGTTGCCTGCAAAAATACGGACTGGCAGGACCGGGCTTTTCCGGTGCCATTCACCGTATAAGAAAGCTAGGAACAAGAGGAGACCGGCAGCTAAGAGGTATTTGGCGTATGCCAGAGTCATTACTTCCGATAAGCCAACCATAATGGCAATCATGGCCAGGGCATACAACAGACTGCCAGGCAAATCGAGACTGCCTTTCGCGTTGACGATCCATTCTTCCTTCGTCATGCTGCGGGCTGCAATCAGCCAGGCCAGGGCACAGATGAAGGCGATGAAATAAAAAATCGTCTTCCAGCCTAAGTAATAAGAAAAGAAGCCGCCCAGGACAGGCCCAAAGGACAGGCCGCAATATACGGCGGCAATCGTAAAGCCCATGGCCCGGCCGCGGCGCTGTGGCGGCGTGACCAGGGATACGATGGCCATGCTGGTCGCGAAAATACTGGCACTGCCCAGCCCCTGCAGGATGCGCAGCAAGAACAGACCGTACAAGGAGTTCACAAAATAAACGGCCAGCGAAGAGACACAGAACAAGGAGACGCCGAATAAAAAGATATGACGCTTGCCAATCCGGTCGGCAATCTTGCTGATTGGCATGATGGTCACGGTCGAAGAAATCAAGAACAACTCAATGACCCAACTGAGCTGAGCATCAGTCGCACCATAAGCCGTACCGATGCTAGGCAGGGCTGTCGTCAGGGCGCTGCTGGTAAAAGGATTGATGAAAGATACCATCATGACGACGGCTAAAATCGTATTTTCATAAGATAAAAATCGCTGCATCGCGAATAACCCTCCGTAAAAATAAATTGATAGATAAATGTAATTATACTGCCAGAGAAAATCATTCGCAAGAAATAATTTTTTGAACTATTTTTACGAGAAAAGGCTGATTTTGCAAATAGTTGATTAGCTCAACTATTAAAACACTACTGTATAGAAAAAAGGCCCATATCCATAGATAATATAACACATCAGCCGGGAGTTTGACACTTAATTCATAAAAAAATGCCCATGAAGCCAGTAAACAAGCG
>ERZ791846.966-NODE-966-length-10372-cov-41.3255_pt1 | contig 10372 bp, 11 predicted proteins | sample MGYA00510289_ERZ791846 | MGnify/ENA primary metagenome ERZ791846 (study PRJEB30046, sample SAMN00715274) | human gut metagenome | study: EMG produced TPA metagenomics assembly of the A metagenome-wide association study of gut microbiota in type 2... | reverse complement strand
GATTGGCAGTCCATTATTAAGTTTTTTATTATGTTCCCTTTGTACACCGTTGCAAGCCCTATGCCCTATCACTCATGTGATGGAACGTGGCAAAATTATTGAAACGCAGGCGACTGAGCAGCTATTCATTCACCCGCAACAGCCATGGACTAAGCGCTTTGCCGAAGCTGCTTGCCACCGAGGGGAGGTGAATTGGAAATGGACCGCGTTGAATTAGATAACCTCACCAGAACCTACTATGATGCGCAGGGGGAGACATTTTGTGCATTGGATCATGCCGCTCTGATATGGGAGCAGGGTCATAGCATTGCCATTATGGGAGAAAGCGGCAGCGGAAAAAGCACCTTGGCTCGATTGATGATTGGATTGGAACGCCCCTCTGAAGGACGCATCCTTATCAATGGCGTAGATACCACAAAATGGAGCTTGCGAGAATGGAGAAAATATCGTGGCAAGATTCAAGCGGTATTCCAGGATGCTGGTGGAACCCTAAATCCATCATGGAGTACATCCAAAAATGTAGAAGAAGCCCTTGTAAACCTGACAGATTTTTCCTCATCACAGCGAAAAAACGTATTGCTGAATTGATGGAACAAACCGGTTTATCCCAAAGCTTACTTGATACTCCGGTCCGAAGACTGTCTGGCGGGGAGCAGCGGCGGCTTGCGTTGCTGCGCTCCCTATCCATATCACCGGAATTTCTAATTCTGGACGAAGTAACCGCAGGTCTTGACTTAATTTCAACGGAAGCGGTTCTTCAACTTTTGGAGGAATATGAGCAGGAACATGACTGTGCCTATTTAGTCATTACACATGACCTGCAAATCGCCTCGCGGCTCTGCGAGGTTATTTATGAGATCGAACACGGCAAAATTACTAAAAAAGCCGTTCGATAAATATAAAATCACAGAAAGGAACAAAACAAGATGAAACGAACCAAACGTATTTTGGGCCTCGCTCTTGCTGCTGTTATGTGTATGGGTATGCTTGCTGGCTGTGGCGGGACCAAAAGTAATAGCGATGCCGCTGATACTACAAGCGGAACAGAAACGAGTGAAAAGGTCTTAAATATCGCCACGATTGGCGAAACAACAACCCTTTCGCCCCTCTATATGATTGCGGATAACCGCCCCACTCAGAAGCTACTCTATGAGGGCTTGGTGAAATATGTGGATGGGGAAATCAAACCGGTATTGGCGGAAGATTGGAAACTGAGCGAGGATGGTACGCAGCTTACCTTTTACTTGCGGAAAGGTGTAACCTTCCATGACGGAGAGCCTTTTAACGCAGAGGCAGCGATTGCCAATATTGAGTCCTGGCATGTCAATCCGTCTTTTACATCGCTGCCCGGTGTTGTCAATTATACCAATATTGAAGCGGTGGATGAATACACCATCCGTCTGACCTATGATACACCGTACTTTGCATACATCAACGATTTTTGCTGGCCGGATGTATGCACTATGATTTCTCCTAAACAGATTACGCAGGGTGACTTCCAGACAGTCAACGGATATGCTGGTACCGGACCTTATATCTATGACGAGTATGTAGCAGGACAGTACACCACTTTTGTTCGTAATGAGAATTATTGGGGTGAGCAGCCCTATTACGACAAGATCGTTGCAAAGTATATCCCGGATAATGCCTCCCGTGTACAGGCATTGAAAACTGGTGAAATTGATTTAATCTATGGCTCCGCTGAATTGAGTTATGAGGACTATAACCAGGCGACTGCTATTGATGGAATTGAGGGCAAATTTGCTCCGTCTGGTTCCACGGTTCGTAATATCATTCTGAATTTCAATGGAAATCTGTCTGATCTGAGTGTACGACAAGCTTTGGCGTATGCTATCGACAAAGAGTCGATTTCTGAAGGCCTGACCTATGGCTATGAACCTGTGGCGAATACGATTGTTCCTGATGGCACGCCTTACTCAGATATTTGCGGTACAGAGGATTATACCTATAACGTGGATCGTGCTAATCAGCTTCTTGATGAGGCAGGATGGATCATGAATCAGTCTACTGGCATCCGGGAAAAGGATGGAACACCGCTTCATGTGGTCTTTACCTGCCCTACTGATGACAGTACCATCGGTTCCATTGCCACGTTGTTCCAGAGCCAGCTTGCAGAAGTTGGCATTGAAGTAGAGATTAAGAGCATGGAAAAGATGGAGTGGTATGCAAGTTACATGAACCCTGCAGGATGGGATATTACCGCAATGACTGCTGGTTTCTTCAATTATGCAATGCCACAGTGCTGGTTCTCTGCAATGATGGCTCAGATGCCAGAGGATGTTTCCATCTCGCTGTTAGATAATTCTGATGAGTTTATTTCCGCATTGAGCGAGTTTAAGACCTGCAACGATGATGCCCGTTTGAAGGAACTGTTTGAACTGCTCATCAATACCGATCTCGATCAGGTGTTGGATGTTCCTTTGACCCATCAGATGGACATGATTGTCTACAACACGGACAAAATCGCAGATTATAACTTTGCTTCGGATTATGCTTTCCTGGATGTGACACAGATCACTCCGGCAGAATAACACAGTTTGACGATGCGGGGTGGTCGGGAGGTACCGGCTGCCCCGTATTGCTTTTATGGAGGTGAGAGATGATGAAACAAACACCATCGCCAGTCAAGCGGTTATGGGAGCTGACTGGAACACATCGCAGAGCCTATATGCTCTCTATCATCTTGGCTATCCTGAGCGTGGCCTGTGGGATGATTCCATACTTCGCCATCGCTTATATCATGCTCTGTCTGATTGATGGCGTGACTGCCTTAAACACTTATGCGCTGTGGTGCGGCGTAATATTGCTTGGTTTCACACTGAAACTGTTTTTTTCTACTCTTTCAACAACCGTATCTCATACAGCGACATTCCAGACTTTGAAAGAAGTCCGTATTAAAATTGCCGACAAACTCTCACGGGTGCCAATGGGTTACATTATGGATCAATCCTCCGGCCGGTTCAAGGATGTCATCGTTGATCGGGTAGAGAGCATGGAGCCAATCCTCGCGCATCTGGTGCCGGAAATGACATCGAATCTGTTTGTCCCGCTGTGCATTATTGTATATCTGTTTGTTTTAGACTGGCGCATGGCACTGGCTTCTCTTGTGACTCTGCCTATTGGTTTTCTGTGCTACATGGGAATGTCACGGGGGTATAGCGAACGATTTTCCGGCTTGATGAAACGGGTTCAAAAAATGAACGCCACGATTATTGAGTATGTAGGCGGTATTGAGGTTATCAAGGCATTCAATCAGTCGGCCAACTCTTATCAGAAGTATTCCAACGCGGTCAATGACGATGCCCATTATGCGGTTAACTGGATGAAGGACACGCAGTTGTTTATGTCTATGAGCAATACGATCTGGCCCAGTGTTTGGTTGGCGGTTCTTCCCATTGGTGCAATTTTGTATCAACATGGAACCCTGTCCGCTCCGGTTTTTCTGACTATTATGATTTTGTCCCTGGGTATTGTCGGCCCGATTTTGGGAGCGATTAAATTTACTGACAATATTTCGCAGCTTGGCACGATTGTTGGAGAGGTTGGAAATCTGTTGGATGCCCCGGAAATGGTGCGGCCGGACCACGATGCTGATATTCACGACCCGTCTATTCACTTCCAGGATGTTTCCTTTTTTTTTATGACCTGAAGGACCCGAAGCCGATATTGGACCATATCAATCTGACAATACAGCCTGGAACGATGACAGCTTTAGTAGGGCCTTCCGGTTCTGGTAAGTCAACGATTACTAAATTGATTACTGGCTTTTGGGAGACAACATCCGGCGTGATTACTCTTGGCGGGGTGGATTTGAAGAAGATTCCCCTGTCGCAGCTTTCCTCTTATGTGTCTTATGTATCGCAGGATAATTACCTCTTTGATGAAAGTATCCGTGAAAACATCCGTATGGGGCGGTTGTCGGCCACCGATCAGGAAGTAGAAGATGTTGCCCGAAAGTGCGGTTGCCATGACTTCATCATGGGTCTGGAGCATGGGTATGACACGATTGTGGGAGGTGCAGGCGGCCGCTTGTCGGGGGGTGAGCGACAGCGAATTGCCATCGCCAGAGCCATGCTGAAAGACGCCCCTATTATTATTTTCGACGAGGCAACAGCTTACCTTGATCCCGAGAATGAAAGTCTGGTTCAAGAGGCTATTTCTAAATTGGTACAGGGCAAGACTCTGATTATGGTCGCTCATCGACTCTATACAGTGACAGGCGCAGATCAGCTTGTGGTGGTGAATCAAGGGCGGATCGAGGCAACCGGAACACATGGGGAACTTCTGCAAAAATGCCCGCTTTACAAAGAAATGTGGCAGGCCCATATTGGGAGCCGTGATGAAGGAGGTGCAACGGCATGATTACTGCCTTAAAGAAAATCTATGCTTTTTCTGGCCGCTGGAAAGGGGTTCTGAAAAAGTCAGTGGTGTTCAGCCTGCTGCACTCAATCTTTGATATGTTTCAGATCGGCGCTCTTTTTCTAATCCTCAATGGACTGGTGGAAGGAATCAAAGGGCAGGATATTCTGTTCGCTTTTCTGCTTCTTTTGGCAGGGGTGATTGGAAAAATCGTTTGCAGCTATATTTCAGACTTTTCACAAACAAGAGTTGGCTATTTTATGTGCGCGGATAAGCGCATCCATGTGGGCGACAGGATGAAGTATATGCCGATGGGCTACTTTAACAGCCATAGTCTGGGGGATCTGACCTCTACCGTCACCACAACGATCAGTGATGTGGAGAATAATGCGCCATCGGTTCTAATTACAGTAATCCACGGTTTTATCCATGTAACGGTTATTACCATTGTGATGTTTTTCTTTGACTGGAGGATTGGTCTGCTGGCTTGCCTGGGGATTGCGCTGTTTTTGCTCTGTAACTCCGCACTTCAAAAGAAATCACAGGAAGTATCTCCTAAACGGCAGGCGGCACAGGAGGATTTGGTAGGCACCACACTGGAATATATCCAGGGAATGGGTATTGTAAAGTCCTTCAATCTCGGTGGCGGATCGAATCAGAAAATGAAACAGGCCATTGAGGAAAGCCAGGCACGCAATACCAAACTGGAAACCGTTTTCGGACCTTACGGAATGGTGCAGCTGTTTGTTTTGCGATTGGCGAGTGTGGCAATCATGTTTTGTTCTATCATGTTCTATCTGCAAGGCAGCATGACACTGGTGTACTGCCTGCTGATGTGTATTGCCCCCTTCCTGATTTTCAGCGAACTGGAGGCCGCGGGAGGAAAGTCCTTTGCCCTTCGGTTAATCGAAAGTTCCATCGACAAGGTGGACGCTATTGACGATACACCAATAATGGACCTGTCCGGCAAAGATATTACTCCGAAAGATACCACGATTGAATTGCAGGATGTTAGCTTTTCTTATGGCGATCACCGAATTTTGAACCATGTCAACCTGACAATCCCGGCAAAAACCACTACGGCGATAGTCGGTCCGTCTGGCTCTGGTAAAACGACATTGTGTAGCTTGATTGCTCGTTTTTGGGATGTAGATGAAGGGTGCATCAAACTGGGAGGCACCGATATACGGGAGTATAAGCTGGACAGCTTGCTTTCTAATATCAGCATGGTCTTTCAGAATGTTTTTCTTTTTGCAGACAGCATCGAGAACAACATCAAGTTTGGTAAACCGGATGCAACCCATGAAGAAGTCGTCCGAGCGGCAAAGAGTGCGTGCTGCCATGATTTTATCATGGCACTTCCAAACGGCTATGATACCGTCATTGGTGAAAGTGGCGCTACTCTATCCGGTGGCGAAAAGCAACGGATTTCGATTGCGCGGGCTATTTTGAAGGATACCCCTATCATCATTCTGGACGAAGCAACAAGCAGTGTGGACCCGGAAAATGAGGCGGAACTTCAGCAAGCCATTGAGAAACTGACAGAGGATAAGACTGTTATTATCATTGCTCATCGACTGAAAACGGTTCGCAACGCCCAGCAGATTGTTGTTATTGCAAATGGCGGAATTGCCCAACGAGGTACACATCAGGAGTTGATGGAGCAGCCTGGTATTTATGCCGATTTTGTGAATGTTAGAGAAAAGGCAATTAACTGGAAACTGTCTGGCGACAAACCCCAGCGATAAAAAGGAGCCATTATGTTTTCTTTACTGGTACGAATGGCATGAGAGGAACACATGGAGAAAAAACGACATACCACCGCATCCGGTGAAGATTACCTGGAGGCTATCCTTGTTCTACAAAAGAAAATGGGCATGGTCCGCTCCATTGACCTTGCCCGGCACATGGGCTTTAGCAAACCGAGTATCAGCCATGCGGTAGGCGTTTTGAAGAACGGTGGTTTTCTCACAATGGACGAGGATCACTTTCTCCACTTGACCGATGTAGGCCGCGAGGTTGCCGAAAAAATCTTCGAGCGACACTGCTTCTTTACCGAGCAGCTTATCGCCGCAGGAGTTAACCCCAAGACTGCGGAGGCTGACGCCTGCCGGATTGAACACATCATCAGCGATGAGAGCTTTTCACGGCTGAAAGAGGCAGCCGAACAGGAACAAACCTAAACCAAATAAGACAAGCGATCCTGCCCCGCAAGACGGGGAAAGAAAAAAAAAACGTTGTAGGGCAGGCAGCTTCGTGCGCCCATAATGGATTTTCAAGGACTGCGGCGGTTTTGAGTACATCAAGGCCGCCGTTCCTTATGCCCTCAACAAAGGAGTGACGACTACACGCTGACACGACGGCTTTAGGAGGGAACCGCCATGAAGCACATTGACCGCCGACAAATTCAGACGATATTTCACTACCGTCAAAAAAAGCCCAGTCAACGAACAGGCCCCGTCTGGCAGCTGGTGCGAAAATTGTCATTCTGTAAGTGAATGCAGCTGCTAAAAAGGCCCGTTGCTATGATTTCATCATGGCTTTGCCCGATGGATTCCAGACCGTAGTTGGTGAAGGCGGTGCTACACTCTCCGGCGGTGAAAAGCAGCGTATCTCGATTGCACGCTGCATCTTGAAAGATGCCCCTATCATAATTTTGGATGAAGCTACCGCAAGCGTAGATACTGACAATGAAAGCTATATTCAGGAGGCTATCTCAGAACTGGTAAAGGGCAAGACACTTCTCGTAATCGCCCACCGTCTGAATACTATCCAGAATGCCGATCAAATTTTGGTCATTGACAACGGCCAGATTGCACGGCAGAGCACGCACGAAGAACTTTTGAAGCAGCCCGGCATTTATCAGGAGTTTATCAACATCCGAAAGAATGCGGCTGGATGGAGCCTTGCTTAACAAAATTCAGCGTATGCGATGCGGAGCATTAAATGTCTGTGAGAAGTTGTTCACCAAAGATTCTAGAAGAGTTCTATGCAAAAAATTGAAGTTATTGTTCGTATCACGAAGGACCACTGCCCTCCCCAAGAGCAGACGATTTTTGAGTGGATTGAAACGAACCGTGCTGCGCCAGACACCTTGAATTATCCCGATCTGGAAATCAACTTGGAACACCACCGTGTTTTCAAACACGGAACGGAGGTGTACATGAGTCGTTATGAATACGGTGTTTTGAGTTTGATGGCACAGCATCCGGGCAAACTGTTTACAAAGGAGCAGATCTTTGAAGCAGTCTGGCATAAGGACAGCGAAAGCTATTTGAGAGCCGTCACCAGCACGATCGGTCGAATCCGCCAGAAAATAGAGGATGACAAAGATCATCCCCGTTATATTAAAACGGTTTCCAACATTGGATATCAATTTGTCCCATCATCGGAATTGGTGCGATCGAGTCGCAATCTGTAATAAAAGCCATACCGTAAGATCCTAGTAGGATTCTTCGGTATGGCTTTATCATTTTCTACGCTGTACGAAATCGGCATCCTTGCATAGATGACCAAGAATATTCTAAAATAGAGATAACTTAATTCAGGAGGTCGAACCATGCGAACATTTGAAGAAGTATTGACCCACTTCCATAGCTTTTTAGAGTCTGCGACCTATTTGGACGTTGTTCCATGCCGCTGGGGATATGTAAGGCTTTTTAATGAAGGCAATCCCATCAATTTCAATGCGATTCTTTGCCGAACACCACAAGAACTGTATACGGCATTGGCAAATGATTTGGAAACAGAGATTCAGATCAGCTTGGGAATCGACTGAATTGGTATGAAATTGGTTTGTTTTTGGGTTCGTTTTGGTATAGTGACTTTAAAAAATGTGCTATACTGTACCACAAGCAAACCATTTTCAGGGATTTTCAATCTTACTGTAAAACTCTGTCAGATGCTTTGCCAGTGTGCGGGTCGAGTCCATTAAGGTTTCTCGCACCGCTTCTGGACAGGAAAGATAGATTCGATTGAACTCTTTTAACTCTATTTCCGTTTTACCCATCCCCGGAGTAATCAGCGCATCAAGCGAAACCGGCAAAACACGAGCAATCGCCAAAAGAATTTCGTAAGATGGATTCATGCTGCCTTTTTCAATGTTGGCGATATGCTTCGTTGAAACATGGCAGCGTTCAGCAAGTTGTTCTTGTGTTAAACCTGCCAGCTTGCGCTCCTTGCGAACCTTTTCTCCAAGTACTTTCAAGTCAGAATTCGGCATCATCGTTCACCTCAATAGTATTGTATCGTTCTGGTGAATGACGCGGTATAACCTTGTATTTCCTGTGAGTAGGAAGTATTGTGCCGATTTTTGCGTTTCCCGGTCGAGTTATAAAAAAACGGTAACTCGTCCGGGCGATTTCACGCGCTATCCAATCACAGTTGCCGTTTGTGGAGGTAACTGTGATTTTTTATTGGGGTAACGCATCAAAAAAAGCCTGTCTGCTACCGTAGACCAGACCGCTCCGAAACAGGCACAATCGTTCCACTTTATCACCCTCAATCGTGCCGATATGCTGTACTGCGCCAGCTTCCCGCCATGGGAGGCTGGCGTTTTTGCGCTTTTGGAGCCAAAGTGCCGCAGTCCACCGTTTCTCCCATAATACCGCAGCAAACTTTATATTTGGGAGGGAAAGTCATGCTCAATCATAAGAAGGAAGCAATTACAGAACACTGGCAGTTTTGCCCCAAGTGCAATATAAAGCTCTATCGAATGACCGCCGACTGCACTGGATTCATCCACATAAAATGCTGGCGTTGCCGGGAAATGTTATGGCTCAACCTTTCCATTCGAGCCAAGTAAGCATTGGTTTCATAAGAATCGGGTGCAAAGCACTCTGAATATGGACTGTTCGCACCGAGCAACGGGCCGTCACCTCCGGGTGATGTATGAAACGTAGCACCAAATAGCCGGGCAGCAGCTTGACTGAAAGATCTTCAATCTTTCGGTCGGCTGTTGTCCGGCTATTTTTTATAGCTTCAGATGGCCTGCTCCCGAAAAGGAGCAGGTTTTATGTTTGTCCTCTTTTCATGGCTGCCCCAAGCGGCGAAATATCCGTAGTGTCTCCAAATTTTTGACATTTTACGTTTTATCGAAAATTTGGAGGTTACACATGGGCTTTAATTATGGTTTGGAAAAGAAGAACTTTGACCGTCAGTGGGCTATCATGCGCAAGCAGTATGAGGACGCTGGCATGAGCATTGAAGTGATTCAGGCAATGTATGAGTATGACTGGTCTGTTTTCAATGCTGCGCGTTCTTACCAGAACCACACACAGGAAATCGCTGCCCCGTCCTTTGAGCAGGGCGAAGAAGCCTACTCGCCCCTTATGAACAAGTATCAGGAAGCCATTTCTATTACCGAACACTACCGTGAAACCAAGAGCCGCTTCACATGGATCGGCGAGATTGAGGACGAGCGGCTGCTGTCTGCGCTTGAAAATTTGTCGGATGCAGACCTCAATCTCGTCACCATGTACGCCTATGAGGGCTACACCGTCACTGAAATTTCTAAAGTTTTAGGCGTCGCACAGCCTACTATTAGCATCAAAATCAAGCGAATTACTAAATTTTTGAAAAACTTCAATTCCAATGCTATGGATTGACCCTTCTCGATGCCTACCAAGTGAGAGGACAATTCACCAGATGGCGAAAGCCGTTGAACGAAATGTCTACACTCCTGTTCTTTGAAAACTGAATAGTTCCGTCATCTGGTACTCCGATAATGATACTTCCGTAATTCGCGGCCCGGTCACAAAGCAGACGGGGTGGCTGAAATGCCAATGAAGCGGTACAAGTCCGCTGCCAGATGTTTATGCCCCACTCGCAGGGAGCCGAGGGCGAATATGCGAGACCTTAACTTATTAAATCAGGCGTGGCCGAATGCTGTTTTCGGTCTTCGTCCACGCCTGTTCTTTTTACTTATTCCATATATCTACATTTTCGTCCTACATAGGAGGTTTTATGAACGAAAACGACCGTACCACCTTAG
>ERZ791846.962-NODE-962-length-10423-cov-3.36931_pt1 | contig 10423 bp, 9 predicted proteins | sample MGYA00510289_ERZ791846 | MGnify/ENA primary metagenome ERZ791846 (study PRJEB30046, sample SAMN00715274) | human gut metagenome | study: EMG produced TPA metagenomics assembly of the A metagenome-wide association study of gut microbiota in type 2... | reverse complement strand
TGCCTGATGGGTAAAATCTGATAGTGGATTCTTTTTAGAATTGCAAGTCAAAGTTCAGAATCATAGATTGTATCCTGCGCAGGCATAGCTATAATCGTAAACAAAATGCAGAGATGTGTATCCGTAAATGAATATACATCTCTGCATTATTTTTTTCTTTATTGAAACTGCTTAAACGCCTCTCTCTGGCAGTAATCATATCAGAAAGCCGATGTAATTGTAATGATTACATTTAATATTTCTCGCCATAATGCCATTTCATTGATTTTTGATCCATAAGCAGTACGATCAGCGTTCCACCCTGCACAATGGCATTCTGCCCCGACAAAAATCTCATTTTCACACTACCACATTTTTCGAAGTCCTTTCGGATAGTGGTTTTTCATGATTCCACCCGCCAGTTTTCCCCAGCCGGTGCTAAATCCGTCTGCCATGATCAGATACCATCCCTTTTCTCCCTCATAAGAAAAAGTTCCGCCATTTAAATAACCACGGATCACCTCTCCGTCCGAAGCCAGATCTGCCGTATAGCGTACCTGTTCTTTTTTTAGTGCCAGTGCAAGCGCATGTGACGGCTCCATGCGGTTCTTTTTTACCGTTCCAAGATGCAGTCCCGGTCGCAGGACTTTAAGACCTTTTACAGAAGGCATACCTTTCGGTGCAAGGTAAAGCTGATCTCCAAATTTCACATATGTACCATTTTTCTCCAGTCCGGCTAATGTCTGTGGATCTAATGTATCTTTCGCAAAATCCAGAAATTCCACGATTCCTTTGCCCGGTACTTTCAGATCTTTTGCAGGGATTCCTTTTTCTTCCCCATTCCGGCAATAACCCTGTCTTAGTGTTCCCTCTTTTTCAAGGACAGCCAGATAGTGGCCCTCTCCTTTCAGATGCTGTGGCCAGAGACGGATCGTCTGTGCAATCTCAGGCAATACCTGTCCCATTTTTTCCCCGAAATAAGCCCATTCCGGTACTCCTGCCGACATACCCTCTGCCTTTTTCACTTCCACAATATGAAACTCCGGGTGACGCAGCAAAAAGCGTGTCATACTGCCCTCATTCTCCGCAGGCGCAAAGGTACAGGTCGAATACACGATCCTGCCGCCCGGTGCAAGCATTGAAGCCGCACAGTCTAAAATTCCATCCTGCCTTTCGGCACAAAGGCGGACATTCTCAGGGTTCCACTCTTCACATGCCGCCTCATTTTTGCGGAACATGCCTTCCCCGGAACACGGCGCATCCACCAGAATACGGGTAAAATAATCCTCGAACACCTCCGCTAAACGCTGCGGCGACTCGTTCGTGACCATTGCATTTGCAATCCCCATCCGCTCCACGTTCTCCGATAAAATCTTCGCGCGTGCCGGATGGATTTCATTGCAGATGAGAAGTCCCTGCTCCTTCCACTTCCCGGATGTGTACATTTCATGCATTCTTGCCGCGATCTGTGTGCTTTTTCCGCCAGGAGCCGCGCACAAATCTAAGATCCGTTCCTGACAGTCTGCCGCTTCTTTTTGCACCACATCATAATCTTCCATCAGATAGGAAACCGGCGCCATGGCACTCGGCTCCTGGATATAATACACGCCCGCCTCATGAAGCGGATGCCTGCCCGGAGTGTCATCTTTTTCATAGTAAAATCCATCTTTCGCCCAGGCTACCGGCTGCAGGGAAAAAGGTACTTTTTCCTTCATCTGCGCAGTATCTCCCTTGATACTGTTTAACCGCAGTGCCTGATATTTATCCTTGTCATAACTTTCTAAAAATGCCGGATATTCATTTCCGAGCATTGATTCCATTCTGTTTAAAAACGCTTGTGGAAGCATTTTAATCCTCCTTGTTTTGCGGAGCAAAATGCGACTGCCCATGCAGGAGCAGAGGATTTCCCTCCTTGTTTTGCGGAGCAAAATGTCTGCTATGTTGCTTTTACATAGCATGTGCCTCTTGCAGGAGCAGAGGATTTCCCTCCTTGTTTTGCTTTTCCGTTTCTTTCTGCTGTAAATAAAAAACCGCCTTTTGTGCTTCTATCTCTTCTCGCAGTTCCTCTTCCGTTGGCAGATATAATTTATATTTGCTGGCAAATAGCTGTTCATTTCCATGCAGTATAGAATACCTTGCAATATCCTCATCTGTTTCCGAACACAAAACAATGCCTAACGTAGGGTTGTCATCCGGTGACTTTTTTAATTCATCATACATGCGAATGTACATATCCATCTGCCCTACATCCTGATGGGTAATTCTGGTTGTTTTTAGATCAATCAATACAAAACATTTTAAAATATAATTATAGAACACCAAATCTATAAAATAATCCTGTTTCTCAGTGTGAATATGCTGTTGTCTTGCAACAAACGCATAGCCTTTTCCCATTTCCATAAGAAATTTCTGCAAATTTGAGATAATGCTCGATTCTAATTTTGTCTCATTAAAAGAAGCGTCCAATGTCAATCCTAAGAATTCTACCACAACTGGATTTTTTATAAATTCTAACTTGTCCTGCTGATACTCAAACGTCTTTTCCTGCATCTCATGCTCTACAGCATCTTTATCTTTCGACTGCAGTAATCTGTAATAATATTGTGTATCTATATTCCGCTGTAAAGTACGCACACTCCAGGTTTGCTCATATGCTTCTTTTTCATACCAATCACGCGCTGTCTTATCATGCACCTGTAATAAAGTTCTATAATGAGACCATGAAAGTCTAATATTAGATTGTCGACACAGTGTGTCGACAATCTCTGGAAAAGCTTTATAAAATCGTACACAATGATAAAGATTACTTCTGTCATAACCTTTTCCATATTTATCTGTAAGTTCTTTTGACAATTTTTTGATAATCTCTACCCCATACTCTGCACGATCTTCACCCGCCAGTTCTTCCTCTGCGATCCGATACCCGATCAGCCAGTTTCTCTGTGACAATATTGTATTAACTGCACGATAGGCTTCTTTCTGTGAAACTTCTATGATATTTTGAACATCATTTAAGATATTTTCCGTTTTTTGAAATTTGTTCATAATATCATTATTTTCAATTTTCAATGCATCATTCATCTGCCAGTCTCCTTTCCGGGAGATAATCTGCCTTATACTCTGTGTAATATACTACATTCTATTTCTGCTAACGGTTCTTTGCCCGGACCTGTTCTTTTACATAGACAGACCTACGGTTTGAAGCATTACACAGTTCTACATACATACCGACTGACATGTATGAGTTAAAATATCTTCCATCCTTTACAAGTCCTGCAACCATTATTATATTATTCTTTGCGTTGTAATTCTCGACTTACGTTAATTAATTCCTCAATATTAAAATTTACTTCATCCATTAATGATTTATTCCATTCTTCGGTATCCGCCGGTTTAAAGCTTTTAAATAATATACTAAAATCTTCTTGGCTTTTTCCATCACCTTTTACATCCGGTGTTAATACTATTACTTTTTTTACCGGGCGCATATTTAACCTTTTTCCCCATTCCCCAAACAAATATTCTGAACGAGTATTATTATAATATGCTTGCAATTGACCTATACTTCCTCGCTGTCCACTAGCCTCTATCGAATATATTTTTCTATATTTACATTCCAACACTATTGACCCCAAATACCATCCATTCTCAACATCATAAACATAAATTAAAATATCCGGACGATTATGCATTTTAGAATATTCTTGTGTTTTCGCAACATAAAGCGGTGAAAACAACTCCGTTTTTTTGTTATCATAAACAAGTGGCTTATCAAACACAACTTCTAATTTAACATAATCATTTTTTAATTCAATTGATGTTCCTACCTTCAAAAACGGAAATAATATTTTTCCAGAAAATACTCTTACCCAATCGGGTTCATTCATTTCATATTGTTGTGATAATAAATGAACTAACTTAAAATAACACCACATTTCATATAAATAACTACTTCTTTTCCATGTATAAGAAAATTCTGGATCAAATTCTATCTTAAATGTTTCTCTTTTTAGTTCCAAATACATCTGATAAAGAGTATTGTAACGTGTATCCATTATAAATGAATGTGGTATATACGGTTTAGATACTTTCCCTACATCCAAATACCATTCCTGTGTCTTTAATAAAGATGTCATTTTCTTTAATTTTTGTGCAACATTTTTAAATTCTGAAATACTCTTTTCCCACTCATTTTTATATTGAATCGTTCTTCCAGAATCATAATTATTTGTATAATCTCGTAATTCTACTAATAATTCCAAAAAACTATTTAATCTACTCTCATAATCAATAATTATATTTTTTAATATCCTATTATCTTGAATATCATAATTAATAACTTTAACAGGAACTTTATAGGTTGCTTCCGATCCTGCTCTAGTAGCATACCTTTTTATACTTTCTTCATCAAGACGGCAATTTTTATTATTTACCACTTTCTTATACTGAGTTGCAATCTCACATCTTGGATTCTCTACAATATCAAGTAACGCAACAAGAACTGATTGTGCATATTTTTTTATAACTATAAAATCATATAAAACTTTCGGAGGAACATCCCCATATTTTTTATTACCAAATCCAATATTTCTTCGTACAATATCTTGTGCTAGCCCTACCATCTCCTTTTCCAAATCATCTTTCATCATAGTCCATTCGTTAATACTCATCGGTTTTGGAAGTACTTGGAATACCCCATAATACCATGTTTTATAACAATACACTGAAATCTGAAATGTATCCACACACAAGGCATCAAATTTTCCATCATCTTTATATAAAACAAATGATTCTGAACTTGGCATTCTATATATATATCCTTCTGAATCATAAGCAATCTTTCTATCATCCAAAGGTACTATATCCAATGCTTCCAAATACAATTTAGCATTTTCGTCTTCCGATTCAAATAATACCTCAATTTCGTCATTTTCTTCAACGCTTAAAGTTACTGCTTCCTTTTTCCAAATTTCTTTTTCATTATCAAAAAAAAGTTTTCCCTCTTGATACGTTTCCTTCGGAAATTTTTTTATAACCTGCAATTTAAATGGCAAATCAGATACAATAGCCATATGATTCCAACTCCCTTTGTTTTTGAACTACAATCTCTCTGCATAAATTAAATTCTGATAAGTCACGATATTCATCAAAAATTTGATATATATTCTTAAAGCTTTTGTCGCTCAATATTTCTCCCAATTGGTTTTCCGGTCCACGCACTTTGGTCAAAACCCTCTGGGCAATCTGCAAATCAATTCCTATTGCAAAAGTAAATCCACCTATATTCGATTGAGGTAAATTCCATAAATACATATCTATATTTTTAACAATTCTTGGTCCAACACCATATTTTGAGCTTACGTCATGTAATAAAGTATGAATATCCCATAATAATTGATGAACTCTCCCCATATCCTGTTCAGAACTTGTAACAATTATCGAATTATAATCATCCATACTCCAATTTACATTGACTAATGATCCATATTTTTTCTTTTCCCATTCTTTTGCATAATTTAAAACATCTAATTGAATGACGTTTGCTCTATCTAAAACCTTATCTGAAAAATGATATGTTGACTCATCTACATTGACTGTTCCTATAAATTTAACATTATCTCCTATTGTTATTTTATATGGATACTCTGCTGAATTATATAACCTTCCACTATACTGTTTGTCATATAATTGCAATTCTCTATTTTTAACCGGCTGTTCCAAAAGTGATAAAAACTTGCTAAAATAATGTTCAACTCTCGCTAAATTCATTTCATCAAAGCACACTATAAATATCTTATTTTTATTCTCATCTTTTTGTGCTCTAACTAAGAAATCTACAAAGCCTGAATCCGATGCTCTATATACCATATGTACTAAATCTACATACCCAAGTAAATCTGAATCATCATTCCAAGACGGTCGTACTGGTATAAAGAGCAGTCTATTCTCATCTGGATTATTTGCATTAGTATTAATTCCTAATGCTTTAGCATAAATATCTACAATAGCAGATTTTCCTGTTCCACTTAATCCAGACAAAATAACAAGACTATTGCATTTCAAAGCAGTATGAATATTTACGAAATCTTTCATATTATAAAACAACGGATCTTTTCTCTTTTGACTATGATAATCCATTGATGTAATAATTAACTCGTCATTTTTTTCTGTAGCATCAATTTCAATAATTCCTTCATTATCTACTCGTATATTTTGTCCTACATCAATTAATTCTTTTTCTATTTTTTCCTCTTCAATATTTATTTTATCATTACCTTCTTTCATTGTTGTGTTCTTCAACAACTGGTCTTCTATCTTCGCATAAATATTTTCCGGCAAATACAGAATGGTCGGATTTAAAGATATCTGATAAACCCAATATTCATTATAATCACTAATATCTACACTTCCAATTCTATCACAATCATAAATAATTCCCCCTTGAATATTTTGTCTGTAGTCTAAAATATGCCCAATTGCATACATTGCTCCATCATCTTCCATCCAAATAACAAATGAAGGCATAAACGCATCTATATAATATCCATATGTACTTCCAACACTTTTTTTATTTTTTAAGAAATAAATAAACTCCTCTTGATTTTCATAATCTCGATATAATTTCCAATTTTTATCATTCGCCCATTCAAGTACTTCGTTATTATTTTTAGAGCAGAATACAGGTATTGCATAATACTTCGTATTATTTTCAAATTTAGATGGCTTACTTACTAAGTTTGTTTTTCTGCTTAACATATTAGCATGTCCACCTTCATTAATTTTATAAGAGTAAATAAATAATTTATCTTTTACCTCTGCTTTAAAATCGGCAATTCGACTTTCTTCTGAAGAGTACTCATCATCATTAACTACCTGATCATCTTCAAATGAGCTAATAAAGCCAGCCACAAAAATCGGATTTTCTTGAGGTAACAATAACGATTTTACTCTATATTGAATATAAGAGCCTTTATTTATAAAAACATTATCTCTTCCATCAGCTTCGTCCTCATTTGCCAAAACTCCAATATATTCTCTATCTTGTATATCCATTACTATATCCTCCCACTTTCTCTATCAACGACTTAATATTACGTTTCAAAATAATTTTATTGCATGGTAACTTTTTCATTTTTACTACTTCCGAATAATTAAAATCTGTCTCTATTACCCATATTTCTTTATATTCATCCCATTTAATAGTATCCTCATATTCATCTGACCATTTATGTAATTGTTCAACATTATAAAACGGAAAATTCCCCTTATTTATATCCTTTTTTGAAAAACACAATACTTTTGGTGCTTTTTTGAATATTTCTTGATAATGTGCATTTTCCTGCTTACAAAAATCAAGTGTGTCTTCTAATTGTTTAATATTTTCTTTTAAAATATTTATTTCATCTTTTAACTCACTACTTTCATATGTTTTTTCCTCAACTTGCTTTCCTAATTTTCCATTTTCTTTTTGTAATCGCAATATTTCCTTTTGATAGTTTTCAACTTCCATTCTCAAATCTTGAACTATACTTTTTAATTTTTTATTTTTTATTTGTAACTGTTGTATATCTTTTTCATAATTATCATTCTTCTCTTTCTTAATGTTCTCTCGTGCATTTGTTTCTTCTATATTTGTTTCTTTTTTCTCCATCCTTGCTAATTCTATTCGTTCTATTTCTCGTTCTATTTCATTACGTGCATCTTTATCCTTTAGCCATTTTTTTGCCAATTCAATAATCTCATCATCTACTTCAATCTCATTTAATGCCTCTAAAAAAATACTACTTTGATATATGCCTTTCTTTTTTCTGTCTAATGCCGCACATACTAATGCTTCAGGTGCTAACCACACATTTTTATTAAATCCCTGTACTGTAAACCCCTTTGTCACAGCCTTTTTTACAATCATTTGAAGTACATTTATATCTAATATTTTTATTATCTTTTTCGAAAAGTCAATCTCTCTCATACTTCCTCCTAAACGAAAATAACGTTCGCAAATATATCTATTATTATACTTCAAATTTAATTAAGAATAAAGCAAAAATCATTACTGCTCATCTAATCCGTTTTTTATGCCAGTGCTCCAACTGTTGAATATATACATTCTAATTCTACTCATAGACTCCTTCTCATACAATTTATGTGCAATTTTGCCATCCTTATAATAAATTTCCATAATATTACTACTAAACCAAATATTTGATTGCCGTTACATTCTATCTCAACCATTTTCTAATTTACGCCATTTAAAAAGGGTCCGGCATAACCAGACCCTTTTCACCAATTACATGTATTCTTTTCCCTGCATATCATCTGCTTCCATTTCCCGTAGCTAAAGGACATACAGGAACTGTCCATTTTTTTCTACAAACCTTACAAATCCACTTCATCAATCACAGATCGCTATATGGTATCTTACCTTACGGAAAATCTTCCACACAAGAATTATCGGCATAGCCAATACAAGATAAGCCGTGGACAGAAGTCCTGCGGCACCACCAACGATCATCATAACCCAAATAAGAATCTGCATTTTTTCTACCTCTCATAAAATAATATTTTTTTCTTTATTTCATGAGAGCTAAAATGCCATTCTTTTTTCCGTCCGCCCTCCTCACAAACTTCACTAAGAGCAGTCCACGCGGCACGATCTCATCAGCCCTGCGGTACCAGATGCTCCAGAACTGCAAAATCAGCGCTGGGAGTATGACAAGCAGAATCCTTATTGTAACGCCTGCCATTCTGCGCCAGTTTACGGATGCAAACTCTTTTGCTCTCCCACTCTCTAATGTTTCACTGCGTCCTCTCGCGGTCTCTAACAGCGCATCATGTGTTTTTACCAGACGCTCGCCTGAGAACATAGTCTGACCGGACGCCTTTTCGATTGATATCATCTGAAAGGCATCCGACTGACTGCCAACACAGGTCGTAAGTAGGATCATCCATGCGAAAAATAACGGAAATATTCTTTTATAATAAGTTGGTAAATTTACCAATTTCCTTCGCCTTTTTGTAGATCTCATCACAGTTCATCTCCAGATAGACTTCTAATCCTGCTACTTCCTTATCGGAAAATCCATGATTCTTTGTGATTTTTCCCGGCGGAAGCATGCCCTCTGCAATATCACTTCCACGTTCAAATCGAACTGAAACTCTTTTTTTCCCATCAATTTTTAAAAAGCCGGACTGTGTAAATTTTACTTCTTCCTGTTTATTCATGAAAATCCGCCTTTCTGACTGCTTCTGCCACCTCATCCGGAATGTGCTCTGCCATATGCACCTTCTTTTCCGGTTCACGTTTTGCCTGATATGTTTCTAACATTTCCCCACGTTTGCGTGTGATCTCTTTTTCTAACTCCCTCGCCGAGATCAGTCCGCATCCGGCTCCCCGGATAATGATCTGCTCTAATCCATCCGATGTTGCAACCGTTACACGGTACTTTCTGCCATTTTCATGTGCAAACTTCTCAATGTACTGATCCGCAGTCTCTGCCTCCCGCGTGTAAACCACATGAATATTATGGTAATCATACATTTCAGTCTTGTGTCCCTGTACGCGGTATGCATCAAACACCACGATCAGTTCACATCCACGCATTCCCTGATAATCACATAAAATATCGAGAAGCCTTCCACGCGCTCCATCCACATTGTCACGGGCAAGTTCATTTAACTCATCCCATGCAAATATCACATTGTAACCGTCCACCAGCAGATATTCTTTGTCCGACAATGGCGGTGTGTAAGTCCGTGTTACCGGTAATATGTTCGTGCTGCTTCCGCTTGATCGTTTCCAGACATTACGCCCCGGAGCAGATTTTTCCCGTTTATTAGCATTGTATGTCTGATTTAAGATTCTGTCAATCTCATCTGTGCCGATCCACGCTTCTTCCCTGCTCTGCTGTTGCATATAGATCTGTTTTGGCTGCCATGCATCGGTTTCTTTTGCCGGTTTTAAAACGCTTTCCAAATGCATAAAGTCCATGACCTGATCCCACGGAACCACAAATCCTGCTCCATGCGCACAAAATACAGAACCGGTCGGATTTGCCAGATCATGCTCCGAATCATAACCTGTAGTCTCCACCACTTCTTCCGTGTTATGGCAGGGCAGATAACCGTGCAGTGTACAGGTAAGGCTTCCATGTCCCTTGGTGTATGCCGTCACATCTTTTGCATAATCACGCATAGCAGACACCGGAACAATTCCTGCCAGTACAGCCATCTCTCCATTCCGGTCCGGGGCATCAAATTTGCCGGACATTCCTTCTATGTCATTCATGGCACGTCCAATACATTCATTCGGTATTTCCAGCCTGAAATCGTACCATGGCTCTAACAGCACAGACTGCGCCTGCTTTAATCCCTGTCTGAGCGCGCGGTAAGTCGCCTGCCTGAAGTCGCCACCCTCCGTATGTTTTAAATGTGCACGTCCGGCAAC
>ERZ791846.951-NODE-951-length-10644-cov-6.95694_pt1 | contig 10644 bp, 9 predicted proteins | sample MGYA00510289_ERZ791846 | MGnify/ENA primary metagenome ERZ791846 (study PRJEB30046, sample SAMN00715274) | human gut metagenome | study: EMG produced TPA metagenomics assembly of the A metagenome-wide association study of gut microbiota in type 2... | reverse complement strand
AAAAACAAATGTCTGCTGCGCAGCCGCTTGTTTTTCCCTGCGCTCATTATATCTACACGGAGGGGCAATACCAGTACCCTGTTTAAAAAATAACCAGCTCATCCCCTTGTATGCAGATTGAGCCGGTTATTTATGAAACAATATACTAATTGATTTATCTTTGCACTAAGAAGTTTATTCCCATATACTACTCTTATTTCTTTTCCAATGCCTTAACAGCTGCCTGCACCTGGTTATCTTCCTCCGGTGTGACTACTGCCTGGCTCTTTAAATTCTCATCTAACTCTACTTCCACATCTGGGGCAATACCCTTTCCATGAAGGTCAAAACCGCTTGGAGTATAATAATGGGCAGTGGTGATCTTAATGGCAGATCCATCTCCCAACGGGATCAGGTTCTGTACAATGCCTTTGCCATAGCTGGTAGTTCCCACAACAACAGCCTTTTTATAATCCTTTAAAGCACCGGTAAATACTTCTGAAGCACTGGCAGAGTTTTCATTGACCAAAATAGCGATCGGCATATCAACCTCATGGCTGTCTGATGCAGTGTAAGTATCTCCATCCCCGTTCTTATCCGCTGTATACACGATCAGTGTCTTTCCATTGCCTTTTTCAAAATTTTTCATATCATCCGGCAGAATATAATCTACCATGGCAACAGCACTGTCTAAGATACCACCTGGATTGCTCCTAAGGTCAATAACCAGCTGCTTCATTCCCTGTTTTTCCAGCTCATCAATGGCTTTTTCAAACTGTTCTACTGTAATGGCATCAAACTCGCTTACCGCCACATATCCTACATTGTCAGCCAGCATCCTGGACTCTACAGTAGGGACCTCTATCTTTCGTCTGGTAAGAGTCATATCTACATAGGTATCAGAATCTGCACGGTATACTGTGATCTGCAGCTGTGTACCTTCCTTACCCTTAATATAATTGCTTACCAGCACATCCAGACTTTCTCCTGCTACTAACGTATCACCTACTTTGTATACAATGTCTCCAGGTTTCATACCAGCTTCCAGGGCTGGTGAACCTTCAAACACTTTCACGATCGTGCAAAGTCCTGTAGTCTTATTCTGACTGATCATGGCACCAATACCAGAATAGCTTCCATTTGTGCTGTCCTGAAGTGCTTTATAGTCATTTGCATTATAATATACAGAATAAGGATCATTTAAACCTGCCATCATGCCCCGGTAAATATAATCTTCCACTTCTGTTGCATCTTCATCATATAAAAACACCTGATCAATGATACTCTGTATCATCTGCATTTTTGAAGATACTTTTTTCAGATCTGGCTTCGTGGCCTTTTCTCCCTCTGTAATACCCGGAGCACCATTTCCACCACCTGAAGACTGCTCTGTGTGGATCACCTTTCTGCCTGTAATATATATCCCGGCAGATACACCTACTACTAAAAGAACAGCTAATGCCATGATCAGGGCGCCAGTTAAAACACCGGCCCAGAAATGACCGCCCTTTCCCTCTTTCTTTTTATCTAAACTATCCTGGATTTCTTCTTTATCCTGCTCTCCCACTGCTTTTTTGTCTCCTATCTGCCTGTACACCAGGTGCCTTTTTCTTATTCACAGCCTATGCTGCCCTTTTCAATAAAATACCATATCATGGCTGAACTATAAATACTACCATGGCCAAAAATACTGTCATCTATGGACTTACATAATTGCTTGGATTTACATAGCTCCCACCGGAACGGATACCAAAATGCAGATGGGGACCGGTAGAATACCCAGTAGATCCCACTCTTGCAATCGTCTGTCCCTTTTTCACCTTCTGCCCCTTGCTTGCAAGAAGCTGGGAACAATGCATGTATACTGTGCTGACACCGCCGCCATGGTCGATCATGATATAATTTCCCGCTGAATAACTGTATGTAGCGATCACTACCTCACCATCGGCAGCCGCCACAATGGAGGCACCGGTACTGGCTGAAATATCTATCCCCTTGTGATTGGTAGAGGCCCCCTCTGTAGGTGAGGTTCTTCCTCCAAAGCCAGAGGTGATACGTCCACTGGATGGGCATGGCCATTTAAAGCTAATATTCCCCAGATTTGTCACCTTATACGTCTTTTTCTGGGCTTCTGCTTTCTTTCTGGCTTCTTCTTCCCTGCGCTTCATCTCCGCCTCAATAGCCTTCATCTGGTTTTCCTGGGCTTTAATATCTGCATCATACTGGTCAATACTGCTCTGGGCAGAACTGATCTGGCTGTTATAAGAAGAAAGCTCTTTCTGCTTTGAACTCATCAGTTCCTGCACCGACGCCTGTTTGGCCTCGGTAGTATCCTGAAGCTCTAACAGGTTGGCATGCTCTGCCTCCAGATCCTGTTCCTTCTGGTTTACCTTTTCCTTTGCAGCCTGATACTCTTTTAACATTTTCCGGTCGTAGGAAGCGATCTGGCTTGCATACTCCGCCCGGTTTAACAGCTGGGATGCATCTTTAGAAGTCATGATGCTGTCTGCAAAGCTGACATTTCCATTTTCATACATATACTGGATACGCAGCTTCATAGAAGCATACTGTTCTTTTTCCACTGCTTTTGCTTCTTCCAGTTCCGCTTTTGTATCCTTAATCTGGCTTTCCTTTGCCGAAATATCCTTCTCCAACTGGCTCAATTCTGCATCCAGGGAAGTCAATTTCTTATCCAGCTCTTTTACATAAGCCGCTGCATCGGATTTCAGGCCTTCTAACTGTTTTAAGGTATCCTGTACCTTTTTCTTTTCTTCCTGAAGAGAGGACATTTTATTTTTTGCATCCTTCAGATCAGCATTGGTCGCATACGAAGAAAAAACACAGCTAAAGCCAAGGACGCAGCCTATTCCAAAAGCCAGAAATCTGTTTCTTCGGTTCTTCATCCTGTTTCTTCCTCCTATACGCGCAGATGTCTCTGAATGGTCAGGAAACTGACGATCACACCGATTCCTACACCTAAGCCCATGGCAGAAGCTGCCATAAACGGAAAAATCTGTCCAAGAGGCAGAAGTTCAAATAATCCTGTTATCATCTCATAATTGGTATTCAGATACATCAGTCCTTTTTTATAGAGAACCGCCATAGCCGCCAGGGGGATCAATGCGCCAAAAAAGCCTAAAATCAGGCCTTCTACAATAAAAGGAGCACGGATCATAAAATTGGTAGCACCAATATAACGCATGATCTCATTTTCCCGTCTTCTGAAAGCAGCTGCTACAGAAATGGTATTACTGATCAGGAAAACTGCAACTGCCAGAAGCACTCCGATGATAACTGCCGATAAAGCACCTATCATCTTTCCTGCACTGGTAAAGCCGGCTACCAGAGCACTGGAATAACGGACCTTACGTACACCTTCTATGGCTTCCAGACGTTTTACAATCATATCCTGGTTTGAAATATCCTTTAAATATATCTCATAAGAGGCAGAATTAGCCAGGGGATTGTCCGCCTCAAAACCATCTGCCAGTTCTTCCATTCCTTCAAAATATTCCTTTTTAAAAGATTCCCAGGCTTCACTGGCAGATATATACTTTGCCTCCCGCACTTCACTCCAACCACGGATCTGCTCTCCTATAGCCTGTATCTTTCCTTCTTCCATTCCCTCATCAAAAAATACAGAAATACCTACAGTCTCTTCAGCAGTCCTGGCTCCATGCTGCACATTGGCTACCATGGAAAAAAACAGACAAAATAAAAAAATACATGCAGAAATGGTTGCCACAGACGCCAGGGAAAACCATATATTCCTGCATATATTAATAACGCCCTGTTTCAGGCAATATAAAAATGTACTCATTTACTTCTTATGCCTTTCCGGCGGTTCCAGGCCGTTTCTATCTCCTGGTTCCGCCCTCATCCCGGATGACTTCCCCGCGGTCCATGGTGATGACCCGTTTGTTCATCTCCGCAACCATCTCCTGACTGTGGGTTACTACGATCACCGTTGTTCCCCTCTGGTTGATCTCATCCAAAAGGTTCATGATCTCATGGGTATTGAAGCTGTCCAGGTTTCCTGTTGGCTCATCCGCCAGTAAAACTTCCGGCTTGTTGATCAATGCCCTTGCAATAGCCACTCTCTGCTGTTCGCCGCCAGACAACTGACCCGGGTATGCCTTATATTTAGAAGAAAGACCTACCAGGCGCAGCATCTGGGGAACCGTCTCGCGGATGGTCCTGGATGGAACACCGATCACTCTCTGGGCAAAAGCCACATTTTCAAATACCGTCCGGTCCTTTAAAAGGCGAAAATCCTGAAAAACTACCCCTAACTTTCTTCTGTATTTGGGAACATATCTGCGGGGCATCTTCCCAAGATCCATATCATTGACTACAATACGCCCCTTAGTAGGATCAAGCTCCTTCATCAGGAGCTTGATCAATGTACTCTTTCCGGAACCGCTGCGGCCTGTGATAAACACAAATTCCCCGTCATCAATGGTTAAAGACAGGTCACGGATGGCCTTGCTGCCGCTTCCGTAAGATTTACTTACATGACTTATTTCTATCATTTTCTAACTTACCTCTTACGTGCCAGAACCACCGGAAATTAGTAGTCCAGGCTTTCCATGTACTTCATGTACTTGGCAACCATAAGAGCGATCTTGAAGGTGATAGCATCCTCAAAGACACGAAGGTCAAGACCGGTACTCTTCTGCAGCTTGTCCAGACGGTAAACCAGGGTATTTCTGTGGATATACAGCTGTCTGGAAGTTTCGGATACATTTAAGCTGTTCTCAAAGAACTTATTGATGGTAGTTAAGGTCTCCTCGTCGAACTCGTCCGGTGACTTGCCATCAAATACTTCGCGGATGAACATCTTGCACAGAGGGATCGGCAGCTGATAGATCAGACGTCCGATACCTAAGTTGCTGTATGCGATCACATTCTTGCTTGCGTAGAAGATCTTGCCTACATCCAGAGCCATCTTCGCCTCTTTGTAAGAACGGGAAACTTCCTTGATATCATTGATCACAGTACCGTAAGCTACACGTACCTTGGTCATAGCTTCTGTATTTAACATGTCTAAGATCATGTTTGCAGTCTTATCTAATTCTGCATATGACTCGCCCTGGCGTACTTCTTTTACAAGGATGATGTTCTTCTCATCTACAGCTGTGATAAAGTCTTTTGTCTTAGAAGCAAACAGGCTGCGTACAGTCTCTAATGCATTTACATCTTTTTCATTGTGTGTCTCGATAATATATACAACACGCTTTACATCTGTATCAATGTGCAGCTTCTTTGCACGGTTGTAAATGTCTACTAACAGCAGGTTGTCAAGAAGCAGGTTCTTGATAAAGTTGTCCTTATCAAAACGCTCCTTATATGCAACTAACAGGTTCTGGATCTGGAAAGCGGCTAACTTTCCTACCATATATACATCATCACTTGCTCCTCTTGCCAGTAAGATGTACTCTAACTGATGCTCGTCAAACACCTTGAAAAACTGATAGCCCTGGATCACCTGGCTGTCTGCCGGTGAGTCTACAAAAGCCAGAACGGAGCTTTCAGATTCTTCCACATCTGTAAAAGTAGAAGCAAGTACCTTTCCCTCGGTGTCACATATACCTAAGTCAATTCTTGTGATTGCTTTTAATCCATCTAATGTAGTCTGAAGTATCTGATTTGAGATCATTCAACTCTCTCCTTTTCGCCTTATTGAAAATTTATGAACATTGCCATGATAAATCATGGTGGAGTTACTGTTTTCCCTATTTTCATATTTTAATGCAAAATAACAAAAAAAGCAAGAGAGTTGTAAACTCTCCTGCTTCTTTTTACTGTCGTTTTTAACAGAGGTTTTTCATTATCTTCTCTGATATTCGTTATAATTAGTTAATGATAACGCTTTCTGTTTCTTTGTCAAAAATATGAACCTTATCCAGATCCATAGCCAGCTTTACAGTATCGCCAGGTCTTGCAGTCGTACGTGGATTAACCTTTGCTGTAAAGTTAGCATCATCAATATCAAAGTACAGAAGTACTTCAGAACCTAACATTTCGTATACACGGATCTCTACCTGGAATGTGCTCTTTGGATTTTCTGCCAGGAATGCTTCTTCATCATGAAGATCTTCTGGACGGATACCAAGAGTAACCACCTTGCCTACATAGCCAGCTTCTTCCAGAGCTTTGCCCTTTGCCTGTGGAAGTGTTAATGTATGTCCGCCAAATGCTAATGTTACATCTGCACCATTTTTTGCCACCTGGGCATCGATCATATTCATCTGTGGTGCTCCGATAAATCCTGCAACGAACTTATTGCATGGCTTGTCATACAGATTCTGTGGGCTGTCTACCTGCTGTACTACACCGTCCTTCATAACAACGATCCTGGTACCCAGTGTCATAGCCTCAGTCTGGTCATGTGTAACGTAGATAATAGTTGTTTCCAGTCTCTGATGTAATTTAGAGATCTCAACTCGCATCTGGCCTCTTAATTTTGCATCCAGGTTTGACAGAGGCTCGTCCATAAGGAATACCTTAGGACTGCGGACAATAGCACGTCCCATAGCAACTCGCTGTCTCTGACCACCGGATAATGCCTTTGGCTTACGGTCTAACAGATGCTCCAGATCCAGGATCTTGGCTGCATCATGTACTTTCTTGTCAATCTCATCCTTTGGAGTCTTTCTTAATTTCAGTCCGAATGCCATGTTATCGTATACAGACATATGTGGATACAGAGCGTAGTTCTGGAATACCATTGCAATATCTCTGTCCTTTGGCTCTACATCATTTACCAGTTTTCCGTCAATATACAGTTCACCGGAAGAGATATCCTCCAGACCTGCGATCATACGAAGAGTGGTTGATTTTCCACATCCTGAAGGTCCTACGAAGATGATAAATTCCTTATCAGCGATCTCCAGATTGAAATCCTTAACTGCCACAAATCCATTAGGATATTTCTTGGTTACATTCTTCAGTGATAAACTAGCCATTTACTTTTTCCTCCTATTAGATAGATGTCTTTCTGCCTCGGTTCCCCTCTTTCAGAAAGATCCGTAACTCTTTTGTAACTGTCTTTATCATACAGGAAAGCGTATTTTTATTCCATACTGTAAATCCACAAAATCCAAATTTGTTATTTAGTTAAAATGTATATTCAATTTACAAAATGCTGTATCTGTCAAATTTTTGCTTGATTATCACCAAAAACTTTGGTTATTATGTTAGCTGGTTTTTATCTTCAATAAACCCCTCACCAAAAACTTCACGGGCATCACTGACAATAAAAAATGCTCTTGGATCGTATTCTGATACAATTTCTTTTATTTCTACGATCTCTTTTCTGGAAACTACACAAAAAAGCATATTTTTGGTCTCATCTGAGTACATTCCTTTTGCTGCAATTCCTGTTACTCCTCTGTTCATACGTGTCATAATGGTATCTGAAATTTCTTTATATTTATCCGAAATAATATAGACCTGCTTGGAAAACTTCATTCCTTCGATCAGGCTGTCTGCTACTTTTCCCAAACAGAAAATAGCGATCAATGCATAAAGAGCTGTCCTGATGCCAAATACAGTAGCACCAGCTACCACAATAATACCATCTAACAGCTGCATGATCTGTGCAACGGAATAATGGGGGAATTTTGCCCGGATCAGAGCTGCCAGCATATCAGTTCCCCCTGTGGTGCAGCCTCCTGCCAGTACAAAGCCGGTTCCTACACCCGTGATGATACCGCCAAAAAGAGCGGACAGCAGCAGGTCATCTTCTATATACATGCCTTCCGGCAGAATATAAAAGACAACTGACAACAATACCGTGGCATACAGTGTACGCTTAATAAATTTCCATCCCATGATCTTAAAACCTGCTAAAAACAACGGGATATTTAAAACAGTATTAGTCACCCACAGCGGCAGACCCCAAAGTTCCTTCCCAATAATAGCTACACCGGAAACACCTCCTGTTACCATATTGGCTGGATCAAAAATATTTTTGGTGGCCAGACCAATAAGAATGGTTCCCAAAGTGATAGCGCCATAATCTTTCCATACTTTCTGCATTTTATGCTTCCTCCTTATCCAAATAAAAAGACAGCTGTAATAAACACAACTGTCTTTCTGCTACCCATATGATACCGCAGGATCTGCTCCTGCAAAGGTTTTTATACCCTTTCTATGGTCTTTTCTGTAATTCTTACTTTTCCTTCTTTTAAAAGACGTCCAACAGCTCTTTTAAATGCATTCTTGCTCATGTTGAACTCTCTTAAAATAGTCTCCGGTCTTGCCTTATCATTAAAAGGAAGAACTCCGTCAAACTCATCAATAACCTTTAATACCAGCTCTGCATCTGATCCCATCTGCACATAGGAACGCTCTCTCACGCAAAGGTCAAGCTTTCCATCCTCACGGACTCTCATGACTCTCGCCTTAACAGTATCTCCCTCACGGAATTTTCCATACATCTCTTTTTTCGGGATCAGGCCATAATATTTATTATCTACTGCAACAAAAGCACCGATAGTCTCATTGATCTCATAGATGGTTCCATTTACCCAGTCTTCTGCTTTATATGGAGACTCGCTGCTCATGTGGGAGTAAACTTTCATGGTAGCTGCCAGTCTGTGACTCTTATCCACATAGAGACATACCAGACATTTCTCTCCTTTTCTCACAGGATGGGTCTGTTCTTTAAATGGAAGGAGCAGATCTTTTTCCAGTCCCATATCAAGGAAAGCTCCGATCTTTGCCACATCCTTTACTTCCAGGATCTCACACTGACCTACCTCCAGCTTCGGTGTGCCGGTTGTTGCGATCAGACGGTCAGAGGAATCTTTATAAATAAATACCTTTACCTTATCTCCGATCTTTGCTCCGGCCGGAACCTGTTTCTTTGGCAAAAGGACTGCTGCTTCATCTCCTGCTTTTTCACTTAAATATACGCCGAATTCTTTTGTGCGGACAATTTCTAATTCCTGTGTCTTTCCTAATTCCATCATGATCCATACTCCTTATTACTCTTATGTTCTCCATACTGAAGCCATACAACTGCCCTGACCTCGCAAACTTCATCTGCCAGTACAACAGTCCACTCATCTTCACCTGTTTTTGTCACTCTCGGCACAAGGATTTCTCCTAAAACTGCTGCTTTTTTATAATCAGCCCTGATGCCCTTTACCATTTTCGTACACGGCACTGCTTCTCTTGCAATATCCACATACTGGGCGTTATTTACATGATGATTGGTATCCAGATGATGAGTCGCAATGGTAACAGGTATTCCTTCTTCGTATTCTTCCGGAATGAGGATCTTCCTGGGCGCTTTTCCCAGATCAAGTGCCTCCTCGTTTCCATAAGCAGCTACGTCTTCCGGCATCACTCGCACCGGCACCATTTTCTCTGTATCGCAGAAAAACCATATGGATTCTGCCCGTACCAGATAGTTTCCATCCTGGTCCATGATCACAAAATCACGATATCCGTAAATTCCTTTAGATGAAGTAGCCCAGGTTCCTATCTTTATCCTTTCACCCAGTACCGGATACCGGTCAATAACGATCCTCCAGGAAGACAAAAGCCAGGCCCTCTTCTTTTCTTCCAGATACTCTACTCCAAGCCCAATATCTTCAGACTGGAACGTACTGCAGTCCTGGAGGTAATTGATCACTCCCAACAAACTTAACGCACCTGTTTCATCAGTCTCACTGTAACGGATCCTACTGTCAAATGTATACATTCATTTCCTCTGTTTCTTCTTATTACTATCTCTTATAAATACATCATCATAGATAACCACTTTTCTCCACAAGTATAACACGGTAAAATTTGCTGTGCAACAAAAAAGTCTTTCATTTCCAACAACTCAGAAATCAAAGACTCTCTAGCTGGGCTACAAGGATTCGAACCTTGAAAATGACGGAGTCAGAGTCCGCACACCAGCACCCAATATGTCCTTATTTTACAACAAAAACAGCATTTCTCTTCGAAGTTCGAACACTGTGTTTCGAACACTTTTTATGTTTTGTGAAACACAGTATATCACTTCTACAACACATATGCAATAAGAACTTACGACCCAGAAGATTCAGAAGATGACAAAGCAAATGCTCGTAGCCGCGGATTTTCGCTAACCACCTTGGAATATGCCTGTATCCGATCACCAGCCTGTGCGTATTTACTCAAATACTCTTCTAATGCCTTGCCTTCAATTTCATCTGTTGCGGTTATATCTTTCCTCATGGTGAGTTTTCGATATTCCTCTCCGCTAATCTGGTAGCGATAAAACTCCGCTGGATTTCCGTTTCTGTCTAACTTTGTTCCTGTTGCCCGGTTTACACGATAACAGTAATTAACATCCGTGATACGTCCCAGAAGCTGGCTGATTGGGTCGGACTTCTCCTCTTCCTTGTCGATCATCTTTGCATAAGCCTCCTCTGGTGTCTTAATCGTTGTTATATACACATCTGTCCATAAACCCAGTACATTCGCGTAGCGGCAGTGAATCTCTTTCTTATATCCTTCCAGCATACCCAGAAGAACCGCGTAGGGCAACTGACCGCGGAACTCATCAAGAATAATGATTGGCTCTCCTGAGTACCCATCGAATGGGTTCTGATAGTCAGATACAAGATAGATATTTCCCTCTCCGTACTTTTCAATCAGTTCGTACATAATGCCTGTCTTTCC
>ERZ791846.949-NODE-949-length-10664-cov-3.83071_pt1 | contig 10664 bp, 7 predicted proteins | sample MGYA00510289_ERZ791846 | MGnify/ENA primary metagenome ERZ791846 (study PRJEB30046, sample SAMN00715274) | human gut metagenome | study: EMG produced TPA metagenomics assembly of the A metagenome-wide association study of gut microbiota in type 2... | reverse complement strand
TTTATGAAATTCGCAGTGTAGTTTTGTGCAATTTTTCAAATTTGCTCATTTATAGTAGTATAACATATTTTTTCACGAAACACAAAACCGACAGGAAAGTCTCCTCTCCTGCCGGTTCTTATATTATGCCACTTCCGTTGTTTTCTCAAACTGTGAGTTATACAGATCCGCATAGAATCCGCCTTTTGCCAGAAGTTCTTCGTGATTTCCCTGCTCTACGATATCTCCGTCTTTCATAACAAGGATCATATCTGCATCCCGAATCGTTGACAGACGATGAGCAATCACAAAGCTGGTACGTCCCTTCATCAGGTTATCCATGGCTTTCTGGATCAATACCTCTGTCCTTGTATCTACAGAACTTGTCGCCTCATCCAGAATCAGGATCTTCGGATCTGCCAGAATTGCCCTCGCGATCGTCAACAGCTGTTTCTGACCCTGAGACACATTGTTTGCTTCTTCATTCAGTTCCATATCATATCCGCCCGGCAGTGTCTTCACAAACTGATGCACATGAGCTGCCTTGGCTGCCTGGATCACTTCTTCATCCGTTGCATCCAGTTTTCCGTATTTGATGTTGTCCCGGATACTTCCATTGAACAGCCAGGTATCCTGCAGCACCATTCCGAACATTTCACGCAGTTCACTTCTGTTGAAATCTCTGACGTCATGTCCGTCAATCTTGATCGCACCGCTGTTTACATCGTAGAATCGCATCAGAAGCTTGATCATCGTTGTCTTTCCTGCTCCGGTCGGTCCTACAATTGCAATTTTCTGCCCCTCTTTTACTTCTGCTGAGAAGTCATTGACAATGATCCTATCCGCATTGTATCCAAAATGAACATGATCAAAGCTTACATTTCCTTCCAGATTTTCTACCGATACCGGATGCTCCACAGTCTGATCTTCCTCTTCTTCCTCCAGAAATTCAAACACTCTCTCGGACGCCGCCGCCGTCATCTGCAGCATATTCGCAACCTGTGCGATCTGCTGGATCGGCTGTGTAAAACGTTTCACATACTGAATAAAAGACTGAATATCTCCTACTTCAATTGTCTTTCTGATCGCCAAAAATCCTCCCAGAATCGCAACCACCACATATCCGAGATTTCCGATAAACTGCATGATCGGCATCATCATCCCGGAAAAAAACTGAGAACGCCATGCGGAATCATAAAGCCTGTCATTGGTTGTATCAAACTCACGAATCACATCTTCCTCTTTATTGAAGGCTTTGATGATATTATGTCCACTGTAGATTTCTTCCACCTGCCCATTCACATTTCCCAGATATTCCTGCTGTCCGCGGAAATATTTCTGTGAATGCTTCATCACAAATGAAATCAGGATCATAGAGACCGGCAGGATTACCAGCGTCGCCAATGTCATCAACGGGCTGATGGAAAGCATCATTGCCAGTACTCCGATCAATGTTGTCACGGACGTGATCATCTGTGTCGCACTCTGGTTCAGACTCTGTCCCAGCGTATCAATATCATTGGTCACTCTGGAGAGTACTTCTCCGACCGGCTTTGTATCAAAATAATTCATCGGCATCCGATTGATCTTCTCGGAAATCTCCTTACGCAAACGGTATGTTGTTTTCTGGGAAACTCCCGTCATCAGATAGCCCTGGATAAACGAACACAATGCGCTGATCAGATATAATCCCAATGTCATCAGAAGAATCTGCCCAATTCTCCCAAAGTCCATTCCACTGCCGCCTGACACTTTACTGACCAGACCATTATAAATCTCTGTTGTGGCCTTTCCTAAAATCTTCGGTCCTACAATATCAAAAACGGTTCCACAGATTGCAAAAATCACAATAAATGCCATCTGTACTTTAAAGACACTCATATAATGAAGAAGCTTTTTCAGCGTTCCCTTAAAGTCTTTTGCTTTCTCATTGGCGCCGCCCGGCCCCATATGTCCATGTCTAGGCATTTGCCTCTGCCCCCTTTCCGTTCAAATCTAACTCTTCCTCAGAAAGCTGTGAAGCCGCAATCTGACGATACACTTCACACGAATCCAAAAGTTCTCTATGCGTTCCGATTCCGGCGATCTTTCCTTCATCTAATACAATAATCTGCTCTGCATGAAGGATTGTGCTGATACGCTGTGCTACGATCAGCACCGTGCTCTGCGCAGTCTTTTTCTTCAACGCTTTTCTAAGTGCAACATCTGTCTTATAGTCAAGCGCCGAAAAGCTGTCATCAAAAATAAACAATTCTGGACGTTTTGCAATTGCTCTTGCAATGGAAAGCCTCTGCTTCTGTCCTCCTGATACATTCGAACCGCCCTGTGCTATATGACTGTGATATTTCTCTGATTTTGCTTCGATAAACTCTTCCGCCTGTGCGATCTGTGCTGCTTCCTTCATCACAGCTTCTCCTCCATCCGGATTTCCAAACAAAATATTGGAAGCAATATCTCCGGAAAACAGAACACCTTTCTGCGGAACATATCCAATCTTATCACGCAGCGTATGCTGGGATACTTCTCTGATATCCACACCATCCAGGGTGATCGTTCCTTCCGTCACATCATAAAATCGCGGGATCAGATTGACCAGTGTGGATTTTCCGCTTCCGGTACTTCCGATAATCGCTGTCGTCTCTCCCGGCCTTGCCGTAAAATGAATATCATGGAGTACATCTTCGTCTGCTCCCGGATAACGGAATGACACATGATCAAACTTCAGGACACCTGCTTCTTCTTTACAGAATGCCTTTGCTTCTTTCGGATCATCGATCACCGTCTCACTTGTCAGAATTTCCTGAATACGATCTGCAGACACTCCCGCTCTTGGAAGCATGACCGAAATCATACAGATCATCAGGAATCCCATAATAATCTGCATCGTATACTGAATAAATGCCATCATATCTCCAACCTGCATCTGACCGTCACTGATTCCATGTGCCCCGTTCCATACGATCAGAACAGAAACACCATTCATGATCAGAATCATCGTCGGCATCATAAATGTCATCGCACGGTTAACAAACAAATTCGTTCTCGTCAGGTTTTTGTTAGCTGTGTCGAACCGCTCTTCTTCATGCTTTTCTGTACTGAATGCTCGAATCACTGAAAGCCCGGTCAGAATTTCTCTTGTCACCAGATTCAGCCTGTCTACCAGTTTCTGCAATGTTTTGAACTTTGGCATTGCCGCAACAAACAGCACCAACACCACACAAAAGATCAAAATCACCGCAAGTGCAATGATCCAGGACATTGAAACATTGGTCTGAAATACCTTATAAACACCGCCCAACGCGAGAATCGGTGCATACAATACCATTCGCAGAACCATAACTGCCAAAAACTGTACCTGCTGAATATCATTGGTACTTCTTGTAATCAATGATGCAGTCGAAAAATGATCAAATTCGTTGTTGGAAAATCCAACTACCTTTCGGAACACTCTTCCTCTGAGATCCCGTCCGACTCTTGCTCCCACCCGGGAAGCCAGATAACAGACTAAAACACTGGCTGCCATTCCAAGAAACGCGAGTGCGATCATCTTACCGCCCGTAGTAAACAGATAGTGATACTGCATCTGATCTACATCCATACCCAGATCCTGATATGCATTCCTTGCATAACTTACTGCTGCCTGCTCCAGAATCATATCCGGCATGTCTTTCATTTCTTTTTTGATCTCTTTTACCAGTTCCTCTCTGGATTCCTGCGGCATCATCTGTAAAATATCAAACACCGTAGTATCTTCTGTGAGCATCTCCTTTGGAATCTGTTTTTTCAGTTTCTTCTCCATTTTCTGAGTCTGCTTGCTTCCGGACTCAAAACCGGAAGTTACCATCATCGGAAGCGCTAAAACATCTTCTACTTTCTTCAGCGCTGTCTCATCTTCCTTGACGAAATCCTTCAAAACGAAGGCGGTCTTATCATAAGAACTCTCGTCTTTTTCATATGCATCCTTCACCGTGTCCTGGTCCTTTTGTGATACAAACAACATCACCTTATTCCACTCTTCTTCTGAAATCGCAGCCGGCACTTTATCTTCAATTCCGCCTTGCTGGATTCCCACGTTGACAATATCGGATGTATAAGCCGGAAGTGACAGGTCACAATAAGCCTGTACTGCCAGTATCGCAACAATCGCGATGACCGCTTTCCAGTAATGTCCGATAAATTTAAATAAATTTTTCATACGCTCTCCTTTCCTGCCTTATCTCTCTGTTTTACTTTCTCCTGATGTATGAAACCTTGGTTCTTCTTTTAAGTTGTCAAAAATCTGAATCATAATTCTTCGCAAAAGAAGCTTCTCTTCCTGACTGATGCCTCGGAACATGATTTCATCCATCTGCATGGCTACTTCCTTTACATGTTCAATGCAAGCCTTTCCCTTTTCATCCAGATACAGACGCATGATCCTTTGATCCTTTTCGTCCGGCTGTCGTTTGATAAATCCAGCCTTCTCCATCTTCTGAATCGCAGATGTAATAGACGGCGCCGTCACATTCAGCTTTTTTGCCAGCTCCTTCTGAGAAAGAGGCTTTTGAGAAACAGCTTCCTCATGATGCAGCATAAACAGGATGCCTGCCTGACTCTTATTCAGCCCATACTTGTCAAACATCTTCTGTGCCCGCAGTCCGCCCTGATGAACCACCATCCCAAAGAGTCCGACACTTGGAACCTTATCCAGATCACAGCGCATTGCTATACCTCCTTTTTAATTAGTTAGACATCTAATCGATATATTAGTATTATCTTCCAAAAAAATCAAGCACTAATATAATTTTTCACATTTTTTTAATATTTATGCCAATAAACTAATTAGATATTTAATTATTTTCATTTCGTAAAAAAGCAGTCTCTGATCAACATCTGAGACCGCCAGATAAAAATCCCGTTATGTTCTATTTCATTCCTCTTCTTCTGTGCTTTTTTTGCGCTTCAGAGTCCTTACATTTACTCCATTAACTTCAATATGATCATCTACAGCAATGACCAGACACTGCCTTCCATCTATCACTCTCGTTTCGATCAGATCCGCCCGTTCCGGATTGACTTTAATCACAATATCCGGCGTTTCAATCTGAAACTTTTTTGTCTCCGTAATATTGGTTGCAAGAAGAGAAGTCTTTTCCCCTGCTGTCTCTTCATAATTTTGATCAAAACACTCCATTTTTTCCGAAGAAACGCCGCTCTTTTCAAATACCTTGCGTACATCGGTCTTATCCAACTGCAGCGGTTCCGGTTCTTCTTTATGTTCCTCAATCATGTCATTCAAAGTATCATGGATATTGCGGATCGTCTCATAATCTCCGTCTTCTCCCAGAGTATCCTCGATCAGCATCTGAAATGTCTCCTTCTGCGTGTTGGCTGACATCGGCATCCTTGCTCCCAGCAGCTGCTCAATCAACTCCGGCTGCAAATCCTCTGATTTCTTCGTATAATAGAGTACTCCATGAATATCCGTGCTTCTGTCATTAAAAGCCGGAAACAAAAATCCCTTGTCCGGCATATCTACCACCCAGTCCCGGATACGATCCTGAATACAATTGCTCTCTGCATTGTAACTTAATCCTGCCTTTGACAACGAAACCGGACAGATACTGCACACCAAATACTCATACACTTCATCGGATGCGTCAAACATCTCCATATTGTCAGACGATCTGCCCGGCACATCATACATTGCATGGATTAAAATAATATAATAATTCTCCGCATACTCATATGTAGCGATTACTTTGTCATAAAATTCTTCCAGGAGCATGTCATCTTCCAGCTTACTGGCTTTTAGTTTCATTAAAAATTCCTGTGTCCCGCCTGGCATCTCCTGGTCGATCGGGAATTCCATATTCAACATATTTTTCCCCATCGTCCCGGAAAGTGTCTTTTTAAAAATGTCAAAATATTTAAACGCCTCTTCCTCAGGCAAAGATAAAAATGCCGATTTTGATTCCATCTTTTTATTTTTCTCATGATCCACATAGCAGCCGGCAATTCTTGTGATCGCGCAATTTGCCGGTGTAAACTGCTTACGGATTTCTAATACTTCTTTTTTATTCATAATAAATTTCTCCCTCCAGAATATAAGAAAGGGTCCTGCAACAACCAGAACCCTTTGATACAACTGCAAATTATATTATATGGACAGCCTGTATGGATGTCAATATTGTTTTCTATTTACCATGCTCCTATTACTCCATTCTTTTACTGTTTCATTATTTTATTAGCTCTTCTTATATCAATAATAATTACTATTATTATAATTAATTACAAATTTCTATTTTTTAGTAGACTTATCGTTTTGTTTTGGTTATAATACATATGTTAAATGCTTTCGTTAAAAATTAAAGGAGGACTATTTTTATGAAAAAATATTTATGTGAAGCATGTGGATACATTTATGATCCTGAAGTAGGCGATCCAGACAACGGTGTAGAGGCTGGAACAGCTTTTGAAGATATCCCGGAAGACTGGTTATGTCCACTGTGCGGACTTGGAAAAGACGCATTTGTTGAAACAGAATAATGCATAAAAAGTATCGCTCATCATCTCAGGCGGATGATGAGCGATTTCTTTTTTATTTTCCTGTATGAAGCAATTCATTCGCATTGCGGATCCGCTCTTCTGTCGGAGGCTCGATCCCCTCCAGCGGATATTCCATCCCCAGTTCTTTCCACTTATACTCTCCCAATGTATGGTACGGAAGTACTTCCACTTTCTCTACATTGGAGAGTGTCTGAATGAATGCATCCAGCTTTTTCAGATATTCATCATTATCACTTCTCTCCGGAACCAGTACGTGACGAATCCACACCGGTTTATTGATGTCACTTAAATATCTCGCCAAATCCAGAATATTCTGATTCGTATGACCAGTCAAAATCTTGTGCTGCTCATCGTCAATATGTTTGATATCCAAAAGAAGCAGATCTGTATATTTCATCAGTTCCTCAAACTTACTAAAAAACGGTTCTTCTCTTGTAAAAGGTGCTCCACTTGTATCGATTGTTGTGTGGATTCCTTTTTCTTTTGCTTTCTTAAACAATTCCAATAAGAAGTCGATCTGCAAAAGCGGCTCGCCCCCGCTGACTGTAATTCCACCGGATTTTCCCCAATAACTGCGGTATTTCCATGCTTTGTCCAACAATTCATCTGCTGACATCTGCGTTCCTGTCTTCATACTCCATGTATCCGGATTATGGCAGAACTGACAGCGCATTGGACATCCGCTCACAAAAATAAGAAAACGGACTCCCGGTCCGTCTACGGATCCAAAACTCTCTGTTGAGTGTATATATCCTTTCATTTGCTTGATTCCCTTTCTCTTGATATTTAAAAAGGGACGTAGCATCCTGTTTGTACTACGTCCCTGTGAATTACAAATTACAGTGCTTTATGGCATGTTCTTGCAATTACGTCTAACTGCTGCTCACGTGTCAGGTCGATAAATTTAACAGCGTATCCTGATACACGGATTGTGAAGTTTGCATATTCTTCTTTCTCTGGGTGCTCCATAGCATCGATGAGTTTCTCTGTTCCGAATACGTTTACGTTCAGGTGATGTGCTCCCTGATCAAAGTATCCGTCCATTACGTTAGCCAGATTTACTTTTCTCTCATCGTCATCATGTCCAAGTGCTCCAGGGCTGATTGTCTGTGTATTAGAAATTCCGTCCAGTGCTTCTTCGTATGGAAGTTTTGCAACTGAGTTCAGAGAAGCTAACAGACCATTCTGCTCTGCACCGTAAGATGGGTTTGCTCCTGGTGAAAGTGGTTCCCCAGCTTTTCTTCCGTCTGGAAGAGATCCTGTAGCCTTACCATATACAACGTTAGATGTAATTGTAAGGATAGATGTTGTTGGCTCAGAGTCTCTGTATGTGTGGCATTTTTTCAGTTTGCTCATGAATGTTCTTAACAGCCATACAGCAATCTCGTCAGCACGGTCATCATCGTTACCGTATCTTGGGAAGTCTCCCTCTGTCTCGTAGTCAACAGCAAGTCCGTTTTCGTCACGGATTACTTTAACTTTTGCATATTTGATCGCACTTAAAGAGTCTACTACGTGAGAGAATCCAGCGATACCTGTAGCAAATGTACGTCTTACATTTGTATCGATCAGAGCCATCTCTGCTGCTTCATAGTAGTATTTATCGTGCATGTAGTGAATCATGTTCAATGTATCTACATACAGTTTAGACAGCCATTCCATCATCTGGTCATATTTGTCCATTACTTCATCATAGTCAAGGTACTCTGATGTGATTGGGCTGTATTTTGGAGCAACCTGTGTTTTTGTCTTCTCATCAACACCACCGTTGATTGCGTAAAGCAGACATTTTGCAAGGTTTGCACGTACTCCAAAGAACTGGATTTCTTTTCCTGTCTGTGTTGCAGATACGCAGCAGCAGATAGAATAGTCATCTCCCCATACTGGACGCATTACATCATCGTTCTCGTACTGTACAGAACTTGTCTTGATAGAAATATAAGAAGAATATTTCTTGAAGTTCTCTGGCAGATTAGAAGAATATAATACTGTCAGGTTTGGTTCTGGTGAAGGTCCCATGTTCTCCAGTGTATGAAGGAAACGATAGTCGTTCTTTGTTACCATAGAACGTCCGTCCATTCCGATACCACCCATTTCCAGTGTAGCCCATACCGGGTCTCCTGAGAACAACTCGTTATAAGATGGAATTCTTGCGAATTTAACCATTCTGAACTTCATAACGATGTGGTCGATCAGTTCCTGAGCTTCTGTCTCTGTCAGTGTTCCGTTCTTTAAGTCTCTTTCAATATAAATGTCAAGGAATGTAGAAATACGTCCAACGCTCATTGCAGCACCATTCTGAGTTTTGATTGCTGCAAGGTATCCGAAGTACAGCCACTGCACAGCTTCTTTTGCGTTTGTAGCTGGTCTGGAAATATCAAATCCGTAAACAGCAGCCATTTCTTTCATTTCTTTTAATGCTTTGATCTGATCAGCGATTTCTTCACGAAGACGGAAATCTGTTCCTTTCATTCCGTGTCTTTCACCCTCGATAAAATCATTCTGTTTCTGCTCGATCAGGTAATCGATTCCGTAAAGAGCTACACGGCGGTAGTCACCTACGATACGTCCTCTTCCGTATGTGTCCGGAAGTCCTGTGATTATCTTGCTGTGACGGGCTTTTTTCATCTCAGGTGTGTAGATATCGAATACTCCCTGATTGTGTGTTTTATGATATTTTGTGAAGATCTCGTGCAGTTTCGGGCTTGGCTCATATCCGTATGTTGTACAAGCCTGCTCAGCCATTTTAATACCACCGTATGGCATAAATGCTCTCTTCAGCGGTTTGTCTGTCTGAAGACCAACAACCCGCTCTAAATCTTTCATTTCTTCGTTAATATATCCCGGGCCATACGCTGTCAGTCCAGAAACTACTTCTGTCTCCATATCCAGAACGCCGCCTTTTGCACGCTCTTCTTTCTGCAGTTTCTGAAGCTCTCCCCATAATTTGTCAGTTGCCTCTGTAGGTCCAACCAGGAAAGATTCATCACCTTCATATGGTGTGTAGTTGTTCTGGATGAAGTCACGAACGTTAACTTCCTCTTTCCAGAGTCTTCCGTTAAATCCTGACCACTGTTCAAACTGTGCCATCGTTTAAAATCCTCCTTCAATGTACATGAATAATTTTCTCTTTCTTACGGGTCTTAGTATACCATTATGTTAAAAGAAAGACAAGAGAAAACAGGAATGATTCTCGTTTGTATTTGATTTAGTACAATCTGAAAATTTTAAAAAAATATTGCCAAAAACGCACTGCATTTTTGGCAATATTCTCATTTCTTATAACCGAAAACCGTCTATTCGTTTTTCAGATTATTTGAATTTTTTTACTAATACTGCAAGGATTGCTGCAAGACTGACACCTGCCGGTAATGCTGCAGCTGCTGCACTTGTCTCATCTCCGGTCTTTGGAGAATTTTTCTTCTTATCTTCTTTCTTAGTATCCTCTTTTTTGTCGTCTTTATTATTTGTGTCTTCTTTGTCAGGATCTTCTGGTTTCTCTGGTTTATTTGGCTCCTCTGGATCCGGAGTTTCCGGTTTATCCTCTTTGATCTTTGTTACGCTCAGCTGTAATGGTGTCTCTTTGTACAGCTCTACCTGGAAATCTCCAACTTCCTGTAACTCATATCCTTCCGGTACCCACTCTGTGATCTCTCTTGTGTGGAAGATTCCGTCTCCATCACCATCAACAAAGTAATCTCCACCTGCTACCACTTCATCATTATTCTCAGCATCTACAAACTGGATTTTTACGATGGAAGAAAGGTCACCTTTTTCTACAACCATTGTATGTCCGCCTGTGGATCCAAATGGAATTGTGATTTCTGTTACCTGATCTCTGTCGTTGGACAGCTTGTATCCTGTTGGAAGATTGAAGTCTACACCAAGTCTGAATACCGCGTCTTCTCCATCAGCGCCTTCTGCTGTTACTGTTTCTGTTGTAACAACTTCTCCGTTCGGAGTTTCAAATGTAATGTGAAGCACTGCTTCTCTGATCTCTACATCTTTCTTTACAGAAACATATACATATCCGTCTCTGATGATACAGTCTGTACCTTCGATTGTATATCCTTCTGGAAGATATCTTGTCAGGATTGCCATATTTACACACGATGTATCAATTGATACCTGTACCG
>ERZ791846.947-NODE-947-length-10670-cov-6.11032_pt1 | contig 10670 bp, 9 predicted proteins | sample MGYA00510289_ERZ791846 | MGnify/ENA primary metagenome ERZ791846 (study PRJEB30046, sample SAMN00715274) | human gut metagenome | study: EMG produced TPA metagenomics assembly of the A metagenome-wide association study of gut microbiota in type 2... | reverse complement strand
AGCACCATTCCTGCCTGCTCTTCCTGCACGCTCCCCGGTATGACAGACAGCCTGTGCGTATCCCTGTCATATCGGTAAATCTCATCGGACAGATAGTCTGCCTCCGGGAACGCCCTGTTTGCTCCATATACCCCATTCCTCAGCCGTTCCATGTCCAGGCCTTCCCGCTCCACCATAAGATACACATCGTGGATGGATGCCGGAAGGACGATCAGATTTCCATCCAGCTTTTCTGCTGATTTCTGCAGCGTTGCCTCGTCCATCATGTACACCGCCCCATGGTCCACGTTGTTAGTAAGGACATAGAAGTCGGCATCCGTCCTCCAGATTCTCTCCGGTTTTTTCTCCATCGAAAGGATATTCTGGTCATAGTGATGCCCGTAGGCATCCTCAAAGTCCATAAGGACCGGCGGACGTTTTGCAAACATATTTGCCCATGCATCCTGAAAAAGCACCTCTTCTTCTATCCCCCAATGCTCCATCTGCTCTCTGGTGACAAGTCCGCAGTCCCTCTGAAACTTTTCTTCATGCCCGCTGAGACGGCATACTAGCATGAGGTTTTCCTTCTGCTGATGCGCCAGTCCGTCCCATTCCTCTCTGCCTGCCGCATTGCACACTTCCAGAAACAGACGGTCTTTTATTTTCTCTTCATATCCGTTCACTGATCCGCCTCACATTCCCATGCTCATCGTATTTTCTGCTGTCTCTTCCACAGTTTCCGGCACCGGCTCTCTCGGCTGCTCTTCCTGATTCTGTGTCTCCCTGCTCCGTCTGCCGGATGCTCTCTGCTGTCTTGTGCCTCCCGTTCTCTGGGATTCCTCCTCCTGATTTGCTGTCTCCTGTGGAGTTTCCATTCTGCTCTCCACAAATTTTCTGACCTGTGCAGGAACATTTTTCTCATAAGATTTATCGAGATGGCTCTTCAACAGCTCCTCCACGGTTTTTCCTCCCTGCTCTGCCAGAAAGAAACTTAATGCCTCCAGTTTCTCCCCGGCAAATGTGATTTTTATTTCTTTTTCTGCCATATCGCTCCTCCTTCATTTCCATTTTCTGGCGGAAAACAGATGCCTGCGGCATCAAAAAATTTACTGCGGCCTGCCATACAGTACCTGCTTATCGTTATCAAACAGGGGACGGTACACCACCTTCCCTTTGGAATAGGACGCATCCACGACCATGCCGTCTCCGGCATAGATGCCCACATGCGTGATGTTCATGTATCTTCCGTTTGGTTTGTGGCTCCAGAACACAAGGTCCCCCGGCTGCAGTGATTCCTTTGCAACCGTCAGGTTATGCTCCACCATATATCTTCCCTGCTCTGCCGCCGTTCCCGGCAGGGAGATTCCTATCTGTCTGTAACACCACAGCGTCAGGTAACTGCAGTCGACATAATTCCCGGTTCCGCGGAGTGCCTGCGAGTACGGATGCCCCAGTCTTGATAATGCAAGCTGTACGATATCACTCCCATTCCCGTTGGCCGGCAGATCATACACAGGGATAGCCCCTGCCCCGTTCCAGCCGCCCCAGTCGGAAAATTCATCCCCCTCTGTCGGGGCTGCCGTGTCATACTTTGCCACATACCACACATTGACTGCATTGGACTGTTGTTCATAAGTTGCGGTAACTCCATAGTCGGATGCAAGTTTTTGGAAGATTTTTGTCTTATCCCCAATGGCAACTGCCACGGTATATTTTTCCAGCGTGACGGTCCCGTCCTCCTGCTCTATGTTTTGTGTCCGTTCCTCATAATCCACAAAACAGTCTGCGAATTTTTTATAATCATCCGTCTCAAGCCGTACCCGGTCTGCGCCGAAATACAGAGAATAAAAAACGGATTTGACCAGATACCTGTCGCACAGTTCCCCTTCTGTCATGCCGTCGATGTCATCTAATACGGCATCCAGCTCTGCAAAACTTTCCTGCATCTGGCGGACATAAGCCAGATAATCCGCAGGCATTCCATCCGGTGCTTCCCCTCCATCGAATGCCAGATGCACTGCCGCCCGGTTATGTTCTGTCCCGCCGGAGGCAATGCTGATGTAGCACATGACGGCAAGGATGACCGGAAGGCACAGGGCTGCCAGTACGGAGGCAATCCCTGTCCACACTTTTTTATTGGTTCCGGCTGCTATGGCTGCCCTTGCAATCAGAGCGGCAGTTGCTGGCTCCATGGTGCTTCCTCCATTCTCTTGCTGGCTCCATGGTGCTTCCTCCATTCTCTCTGCTTCCATCTCCTGTTTCATTCGTTCCCTGCTCTTTTCAACACCTGCCATCAGAACATCCTCATCAAATCCTGCCTCCTGATATCCGGTGCGGATGGTAGCAAGGTAATGTTCCGAAGGGACTCCCATGGCATACCCCTCCGTCATGGTATATGCCATCATTTTCTCTCGTTTTCCATCCATCTCTACTTCCAGCATTTCTTTTCCATACAGTCTCGGATATCCCTCATAACAGTCGAGGTTAAACTCATCTCTCGGACTGATCTCCCAGATCAACACTGGCACACTCTCCCCTTTTTTCGGCTCCACCGTAGCTACCGCCCCGTTCCTGTTTCCACGGAACAACAGCTCATAGTCCTTGATTTCCCCGGTTCCTACCACCTTTGCATCGGGGCAGCGCAGTGCCATCTGCCCCCGGTTTAAGTTCGAGCCGTATGCAATATATCTTCTTCCTGTCATGTTCATATTCTTTTTTCCTTTCTCTGCGTTTTGTTTTTACATGGTCATGTTCATTCCCTGTGCATCCTCCGGCACCTCTTCTTCCATGCTGTCTGGTTGCTGTGCATGTCCGGTTTCCAGTTCTTTCTTTTCTTTCATCGCACTCAGTCTTTCCTTCTGCCGCACTGCCTGTTCCGGGTCTTTCCATGCAATGCCGCCCTCCAGATTTTCCAGAAGAAACTTCCGCGCCGTCTTAAATTCATCCCCGATCATTCCCAGCCTTAACAGCCAGGTACGGAATGTATATTTTTCGTTGGTGCTGGCAGTCTTGATGCGGCTGGCACATTTCTGGTTCAATGCCTGCGCAGAAATGGCAAGGCAGAGCTGGATATATGCCTTTATTTTTCCTGCATGGGTGGTGGAGTTAAACAGCCGGAACTCAATCGTACCTTTCTGGAACACGCTGTGCAGATTCAGGCAGTGGTAACGGCTTTCATGGTAATGCCTGTGCCTTCCATCACCCCCCTTGTACCAGATCCTGCTCACTTCCTCCAGACTCTTTGGTTTCTTCCGGTTCAGTTCCTGCAAAAAGTCCTCTTCCACCTTCTGGCAGTAGCGGTGCTCCCTCTCTACATCTACCTGAAGTGCCTTATAGATCAAATCTTCCTTGCTGTACATGATGTTGGTGATGTTCCGCAGTGTCCTTGCATCATGGGGTGCCGCGTTGATATGCACATGGATGCCTGTATTCTTTCCTGCCACTGCACCTGCATGCCGGAGCTGCCGGATGAGTTCCTGTATGACAGGGATATCCGCATATTCACAGATGGGGGAAACAAATTCTACCTTGTACTCACTCCCCGCATAACCGCCGCCCTTTTTCTGCGCCTCAATGCTGGAATCATACATGACTTTCCATCTGCGGCCTGCCGCATCCCTGACACTGTACACTTCATAGCTTCCGCCGTCATAGCTGGCCGCAGAGGAAAAATAGGCTGCCATGACCTCCGCAGCACGCTGTCTGGTAATGCCTGTCATCTCGATCTCAATGCCGAATTTCTGCTCCCTCATGTCCATAGTCTGGCATCCCTCCTTCCTTCATCCCTGTCTTACCGTCCTCCGGCACTTCCGAACAGTTTCTCCTTGTACTCCGGTGCATGTACCATGAGGTTGTATCGTTCATTGCCGCATTTATAAAGGCACACGCCCCTCTGCGGATAGCGGATCAGGTTGTATTCGCTCTGCTCAAGCTGCAGGGTGTCGATATAAAATCTGGAATCGATGTTTCCCGCATTGAACAGGAATACATGGGTTGGGATGGAAAACAGCGGTTTCGTGTACTCCCGGATTCCATCGATATTGAAGTCCTCCAGATTCTGGCTGGCAAGGATGACGGCACTGTCCTTTTTACGCACACGTTTCATAAAGTTGCGGATATATTCCACGGCGGTCAGGTTGGTAAGGAACAGATAAAACTCATCGATGCAGGCTGCCGTATGCCCGTTGGTCAGAAGTTCATTAGACATGTAGGAAAGCACATTAAACAGCATGGCATCCTTCACATTTTTGCTCGCCTGAAGCAGTCCCTTGACACCGAACGTCAGGAAGCTGCTGTCCGTGATATTCGTATGTCCGTTAAAAAATTTGGACTCCGCTCCCTTACACATGGAGTGAAGTCCAAGACAGATTTCCTGCAGAAGCTCTGCGGTATACAGTTGTTTCTTCTTCGCATCATAATGCTTGTATTCCTCCTCCATCAGATCGTAAAGGTCAGACAGGACCGGGTAATCCTTTGGCGTAAGCCTGCCAAAGTCCGTATCGTCCCTTATGTTCCACTTCTCATAAAGTTTCGCCAACATGATTTCTATCGTGTCAAGCTGGCTGTCCGTAAAATTCTTATAGCTTCGGAAAAAGTCTTTTAAGAAGGAGATATGCTGGCTTAATTTTGAGGAACAGCGGAATGCATAGGGTGCCTCCGTATCCTCCGGGCTGCCGTTTTCATCCCATGTTTTGGGTTCTAACACATTGATGATATACTCCCCGCTCATCAGATCCACAAAACAGCCTCCCAGATTTCCGGTCAGGTCAACATATTCATGCTCCGGGTCCAGGCAGATGACTTTCATCCCGGACTCACGCAGGATGGTCTGTATCAGTTTTAACAGGTAGGATTTTCCCTGCCCGGAGTTTCCAAGGATGAGGATATTGGCATTCGTCTTGTCATCCGCCCTCTGGTTGAAATCTACAATGACATTGCTTCCAAACTTATCCCTCCCGATATAAAATCCGTTCTTATCGGTCTTGCCGGAGTAGTTGAACGGGAACAGGTTCGCCACACTCGAAGCCGGAAGCGCACGTTCAAACTGTTCCAGAAAGACATTCCTGCCAGCCGGATGCACACATAGGAACCCCTGCTTCTGGCGCAGCAGCAGCTTATCCACGTTCAGTTTGGAACGGATGAGTTCTGTCAACACTTCGGTCTGCAGCAGCTTTAACTTATCCATGTCCGCTGCGGATAACTCCAGATACACAGCCGTATGAAGTAACGGCTCCCTGTTGCGGTGCATGGTCGCAATGATGTTGGTCACATCCTGCAGGTTGCTCGCTGCCGTGACTGTCTCCTGTAAATTTTCTGTATTCCCCTGTTTCATGCGGTTCTTGTTTGCCGCATTGCTGATGATTTTTTTCTCCTCTGCCGGTGTGACCTGTCTGGTATAGATACGCAGTGTCACGCCATCCTTTTCCCCAAGATGGCGCAGGATTGCCTGCTCATCCGTTGCAGTCGGATATTCCCTGAGTGCCCAGACACTGCGGAACGTATTCCCGCAGATATAATGATCCGTGTAAAACTGGATGACGGACGGTGCGATCATATCAAGGAAACACTTAAGCCTCTCTTCCCCCGGTGTCTGTGTCTGTGTTTTTTTCTTTCTGTTGTTATTCATTTAAAATGATCCACCTCTCTCCATCAAATTCTTCAAATTTTTCCGTTGTGACATTCTGTTCAAAGTAAACAGCCAGTATCCTCTTCATGTCCTCCTCATCCGCTCTTTTGGATGTAAATCCCTGTTCCACCAGCATTTTTTCGATACGGTTTAAGTAAGCGAACACCTCATTCTCCTTCTGGTTTCTCAGCCGGATAATCAGTAAAAACTCCCTCGCCGTTGCCATCTGCACCTGCATCCGGTCAAGGTGTCCTGCATCCAGTTCCAGCAGTTTCCGCACAGTCGGGTTGGTTTCTTCCTCCGCGCGGTTCTTTAAATATCTTTTGTTGTCCTCAAAATTTTCACGGGAATTTAAGCACATCATCTCGATTTCTGTGATGCCTTTTAATACCGTCATGAGTCCATAGATTCTTGCGGAAAGGCTCTCCTCCGACAACACGGACAGGTTGCTCGGCTGGATCAGAAAATAGACCAGCTCGTCCTTCCGGTAGGTGCGGATGCTGTAATCCGACAGTTCTTTTGTCCCCATCAGCTCCCTTGTGGACTGTTCATTCTTCCGTTTCATTTGCGGTATACCTCCATTCATAATGCTGCTGTTCCACCAAAAAATACGCACATGCATAGCGGATAAATTTTAAGATGGTGGTATCCTCCACCTGTATCGTTAAAAATGCGTATACACCTGCTATCACCATCGGGAACCACAGTTTTGCATAGGCAAATGCAAACACGGATATCAGTACGATGATTCCTGTCACTGCAAGGTCTTTTAGCTCCCACAGCCACATGCTCGCTTTCGATTTCAGATTATCCGGGTATATGTACATCCCGTTCTCCCTCCTGTCTTTCTAAAAAATAAGCAATGCCACAGAGGATATATTCCACACACGGCACTGCCACGCTGTTTCCCAATGCCCGGTACCGGACACTGTCACTTGCTCCCGGAATGTCCGTCCAGTAATCCGGGAACCCCATGAGTCTTTCACACTCAAGCGGTATGAGTTTCCTCACCCTTTTTTTTCTCTGCAGGTCATCCGTGTATGCCACACAGTGCCTGTCCTCCGTTGTCAGCGTATAACTGACGCCCTGCTGATAGCCGCAGCCGTTTCCCCCGTTTTTATCCTGACGGTTGATGACATTTCCGGCGATGCAGTAGGGTTCTCCATGAACAGCAAGCGGCGTATTGTTGCCTCCCGTCCCCAGTGCAGAAGTAATGGTCTGCGCCACCTTCACCGGTCCGCTGTAGCGGGTGTCCGGTCCGTGATTGTCAAACAGGATCGGCTGGTTATTGCCTGCCATCCCTGCCGCGGCTGTAATGGTCGGACAATATCCGATCCCGATTTCTGCATTTGCCTGACTGCTCGCCATGATAATGGGCGGTGTGCTTGAACTGTGTGCCAGAAGTGTACCGATAAGGTTCCGGTACACATCCATCCGCTGTCCTCCCTGATCCATCAGACACACTATGTCGGCTCCTGTGCCTGCATTAAAAGTGCCGCCTCCAAGATCGACGGCAGCTTTTTTCCTCTGTTCCCTGCTCTCCTGATAATGCCTCCACACGCTTTCGGACTCAAATAATATCTCTCCGGCACTGTGGCCTCCAAAATCTGCGATAAGGAAGATTCTTCGGCGTCTCTGGGGGACTCCCCAAAATTGAGCGTCCAGTACCCTCCAAGCAACAGAGAATTCCTGTCCCAGAATAATCCCGGCAGGAGTCCATGCCCCATCCGGCGGTCCAGGTAAAGATACGGACTCCTCCGATATACCACAGACTTCTTCGAGGACTCTCTTAAAATCTGCTCCTTTTGGTTCTCCGCTTGAGAAGGCTCCCGGCACATTTTCCCAGACCATATACCGAGGTCGAACAGGGACATCTGCTCTCCTTCCACTGCTGTTTTTCCTCCTTTCCTCCTGCCTGCGCATTTCTTTTATGATGCGTACCTGCTCTAAAAAGAGACCGGAACGCATCCCCGCAAGTCCTGCGCGTCTCCCGGCAATGGATAAGTCCTGACATGGCGAACCCCCGGCTATCACATCCACAACCGGGAGGTTTTCCCCATGCAGTTTTGTAATGTCTCCCATGTGTTTCATCTCCGGGAACCGGTACATGGTAACTGCCATGGGAAACTTTTCTATCTCACTCGCCCACACAGGCCGTATGCCATTTCTTTTTGCTGCCAATGGAAATCCCCCGATCCCATCGAACAGACTCCCCAGCTTTTTCTCCATCCTTTCACCGCCTTATGCTGCCACTGCTTTGACAACCGTTTTTGAAATGTTGATGGCTGTCTGCGCTGCATAAACTCCGCTCATCAGGTTTGCCTTTGTGCTGGTGTCCAGTCCGAACTGTCCGGCAATCCTCGGCACCTCCGTGGAGGAAAGCATGACACCCAGACCAAGCAGAGGATGGTCCTTGAAGATCATGAGTCCTGCCGTGAGCATGGTGGACTGCAGGAAAGCGGTGAGACAGATTCCAATGACCTGCTTGCACCACTGGGTAAAACCGTCAATATATCCTCTTGGAACAGAAAACATATAAAGGCTTCCAACTGCGATCTGTATGAGCAGGATGCCTCCTCTTTTCAGGTTTCCGAAAAACACTTTTATCACGGCATACCCCATCATCACGGCACAGAATATCTGCAGGATCGGATTCCCCACTCCCGGCATGGCGGCTGACATAAGCACCTGCTGTGCAGTCATCCCGATGCTTTCCGCATCTGTAATGCCGGATAATGCCGATCCGAAGGAACTCTGCAGCGACACACTTAGGGAGTATAAGTTGACCGGAAGAATGGAAAACAGGCTGACCGCCATAAATCCCTTGACATAGTTTAAGGCAGTATCCTTGATACTGCCCCTTCCTCCCTGATACTCTATGGCACATTCAAAAGCTCCGACCACCAGCCCTACCACAAACAATGCCCAGCCAAGCCAGCTAAAAAAAGTGGTAATTGCATTCACCCACGGCAGGTCAAACAATTCCACCCCCATATTGTTCATCATTGCAAAAAAATCATTGAGAAATCCAACGATCTTCCCATACAGCCAGTCGATGATCTGGTCTAGTACGGTTTCCGCAACAAAATCAAATATAAACATCTGACACCTTCTTTCTCACCATCCCCTATATGCCAAGGATTTTCCAGATATAGGTCGGTGCCGTCAGCGTGAATACCAGACACGCAAACAGGATTGCGGGTGCCGCCCATTCAAACTGTCCGTGTTTTCGGTAATCGAAGTATGCCGTACCCAGCTTTGCAAAGAAGAATACGGCAAGTATCAGGTCGATTGCCGGAAACACCACCTTATTGACTACTGTCTTGATCTGTGCGGAGGCATCCTGCCATGTACCCTCGATTGCGCCTGCCACATCCCCTTTCCCTGACGCATATACTGTAGTTCCAAACATCATCGTAAGTGCAAGCACCATAACTGCCATCATCATCCATTTCTTTTTCTTCATCTGATCTTCCTTTCCTTTTTTCTGTTTTTTTACTGCATTTTCATTTCACTGGTCTGGTTCGGTTCTTCCAAAAGGTCTGTCATCTCATAAATGACAGGATTCTCCCAGAACTTTAAATCTCCACGGTATCCGAGTTTTAAGTGGCTGAACTCTTCCGCAAGCTCCCTTACGGACTCCGGGGCATTGGGTGGAAGTTCCTGATTCCAGATCACCCATTCCCCGCTCTGGTAGCGCGGGGTAAGTTCTAAAACTACATAATCCTCCGGTACAAATGCCGGGTAACGCTGCAGCCTGCCGCTCGCATCATAATAAGCTGCTCCCTCCTGCATCACCGTGAGTGACATAAGCCGCAGCGTATCTGCAAGGGATTTCGTGAACCATGTTTCCCGGTCACAAAATTTCCGTATCCTTCCATCCCTTAAGATGGATTCCAGATTTTCTTTTCTGGTGTAATGGTACAGCAGTCCTTCCGGCTTTTGGATTCTCTCATATCCCATCGGTTTCCTACCTCACATTCTGCGGTGCGATATGCCAGTCATCCCACAGGCTTCCAGATATCTGCACAGCGTTTGACAGGTTCACGGAAAGCATTCCATCCGGTGTCCAGCAGTCGAGCAGGTACGTGTATACCCGGTACTCCCCGTCCGGCATCCAGACCGGTGTGAAATGTGTCCTCCGGTAATAAGTGGAATACTCATTATTCTTAAATTCAAAGACCGCACTGTATCCATTTCTGGTTCTCTCTAAAAGCCGCCAGTAGGTTTCGTAATAAAATTCCGGGAAGTAACTGACTGCTGTCTGCGGTGCTGTTGTTGCGGATGTCTGGCTGCTCGATGCCCTTACACTCAGGGAGACATTCACACCGTACCCGCTTTTTGTAACTATGCCATTTGCTGTCGGTGCCTTTTCATCGGTGACCAGATGCATATCCGCAGTCAGGGATGCCGAATAATGTTTCTCTTCAAATTCCCACCAGCCTTCATCCACATACTCGCCATCATCCTCCCAGTGTCCATGGCTCTGTGTGCATCCTGCCTCACAGCTTGCCGAATGGTCCTCTGACTCCCAGTTCCAGTCACTGTGCCATACCCATTTTTCCTTCCACTTGGCTTTCCAGACACTCCATGCCGCCTGTGTCTTTTCTGGATTCACAGGCATCACTGCATTCTCTTTCCGGTATCCATCATTTCTGTCATCTGCAACAGGATTGGGCGGTGGATTGTCATCCAGATCCACAATGTTCGCCGTGATGGTTCCCCGGCTCACGGATGCACTGCCTCCGCTGGCGGTCACGCTAATCGTGATATGCTGTTCTGTGGACGGGGTATGCCATTTTACCCACACGAGCTGCTGTCCATCCTCCGGGTAATACACGTTTTCAACCTTGTAGCTTCTTCCCAGGATAGAAAATGTCACGGTGACGGAGTTGTCTGGATCGCTCTGTCCTCCACTGACTGTGACCGCCGTTATCACATCCGTATCCACACGGTATTCATAGTCCGCTTCGATGACTTCCGGTGTGATCACCTCATTAAACCGCACGATGCCAAGTCCTAATGCGCGGATGATATCCTCATCATTTGCTTTCTCTGTCTTAGA
>ERZ791846.918-NODE-918-length-11085-cov-12.0499_pt1 | contig 11085 bp, 9 predicted proteins | sample MGYA00510289_ERZ791846 | MGnify/ENA primary metagenome ERZ791846 (study PRJEB30046, sample SAMN00715274) | human gut metagenome | study: EMG produced TPA metagenomics assembly of the A metagenome-wide association study of gut microbiota in type 2... | reverse complement strand
AGAGAGGCTTAGAAGAGGCACTGGGCATCCAGATCAAGGTATTAGACTACACCGAACATGCACTTGCATCTGGTTCTGGCGCACAGGCTGCTTCCTATATCCACTTAGTAGACCAGACCACCGGAAAAGCAACCTACGGCGTAGGCATCAGTTCCAATATTACCAGAGCATCTATCCGTGGTATTTTCAGTGCAGTAAACAGACTGTTCTATTAATAAAACTTTCATGCCGGGACCGGCATAAAATAAAAGTAAAGATCAAAAGCGCATTGTCTTTTATGGCAATGCGTTTTTCTGTTATGGAAGTGCTGTCAGGCAGATATAGGTTTGCTCCTTCATTGACTTAGGCTGTGGTCAATGTTACAATGTTTCAAGACATTTATATGTCCTCTCGGAGTCTTTCCTGTATTTGTCTTTGTGGCCGATTTTCCGCCAGTCGCACTCGGATTTCATCACCGTACGCACCGCGTACGCCACAGAAATTTGGGTACAACTGACAAAAAATCTTCTCATAAAATCAGGTACAGAAAGATTCCGAGAGAACATTTATAGATCACGGAGGAAAAATATTCATGCATGAATTAAAAGTGGCCCGTGTCCAGGCGCTTACTACAAGGGAAATGGCTCAGATCGGCCTGTTCACTGCACTTATTGCAGCGGGGGCTTATATTAAGGTCAATATACCGGTTCAGCCGTTTCCCATGCATTTTACTATGCAGTTTTTATTTGTTCTTTTAGCTGGATTTTTACTTGGGGCGAAAAAAGGCGCTATTTGTGTAGGAATCTACCTGGCAGTAGGACTTTCCGGTATTCCGGTATTTGCAGCAGGTGGCGGTCCGGCATATTTGATCCGTCCAACCTTTGGTTTTTTGCTGGGGTTTGTATTTGCAGCATGGATCACAGGAAAATTATCCTCCCTTCGTCAGGGAGCAGGTACTGCCTGGGATCTGTTCAGTGCCTTCTGGGGAATGATGGCTTACTATGTTTCCGGAATGGTGTATTTTTACGTGATCAGTAATTTCGTGATCCACATGCCGGTTTCATGGAAACTGGTGGTGATCAACTGCTTTCTGATCACAGTTATGGAAGATTTTCTTCTCTGCGTTATGGCGGCATTTTTAGCAAAGAGGATCAGGGCACTGGCGGGAGATATGTTCCGTAAGTAGTTGATCAGATGAACAACGATTCCGGGAGAACATCCTTGGAAATATGGAGGTTAAACAGCGTGAAGAAATATAAAATAATCTTTAGTGATATTGATGGAACTCTTTTAAATGATGAAAACCAGGTTCCGAAAGAAACTGTAGAAGAACTGCAAAGTCTGGACAAAAGAGGAATTCCTTTTGTACTGGTATCAGCCCGTATGCCGGAAGGAATGCGTCCGATCCGGGAAGAACTGGGCATTCATGCACCTATGGTGTGCTACAGTGGCGGACTGGTATTGGGAGCGGATAATGAGGAAATCTATAGCTGTCTGATGGATCTTGATCTGGCCTGTGAGATCAAAAAACTGGTTGAAAAAGAATTTCCCCAGGTCGTCTGCGGCACATACGGCGGAGAACACTGGGTAGTAGATGATGGGTCTGATCCTTGGGTACTCCGGGAACAGGAGATTACTCATCTGGTACCTGAAACAGGCGATATAAGGGAAATATTTGGGAAAACCGGAGGTATCCATAAGTTTCTTTTTATGGGAGAACAGGAGTCAGTCATCCGGACTGAAAAACGTTTAAAAGAGCTTTATCCAGAACTTTCTATAGCAAGATCTAAACCGGTCTATCTGGAAGTGATGAACGGAAACGTGTGCAAATCAGCCGGGGTGAAGATCGTATGTGGGAAATACAACATATCATTAGAACAGGCAATGTCTTTTGGGGACGGACAAAATGATCTGGATATGTTAAATGCAGTAGGGGCAGGTTTTGCCATGGCAAACGCACCGGAAGAGGTGAAGCTGGCGGCGCCGTTTGTGACTCCTGCAGATAACCAGCATCAGGGCCTGCTGGCTGTATTGAGGAAATATTTTGCCACTAACATCTATTGAATATGCACATGGGGGAAAGTGCTTTGGCAGATACAGGAAGAAACTTTGGCTTAAGCGGTGCAGCACTTAAATGGATCGCGATGATCACCATGCTCATTGATCATATTGGGGCAGTGGTGATGGAATATGGTCTCTATTACCAGGGCGGGGCAGAGACTTTTCGCAGGCTTCTGGACAGTGGCAATGGACAGTGGCTGTATACCTTTCAGCGTCTGATGCGTATGGTTGGACGGCCATCCTTTTTGCTGTACAGCTTCCTTCTGGTAGAAGGATTTTTTCATACAAGAAGCAGAAAACGCTATACATTTCAGATGCTTTTATTTGCCCTGATATCAGAAATCCCTTTTGATCTGGCTGCAAGCAATCGCTGGTTTTATCTGGGTTATCAGAATGTTTTTTTTGAGTTTCTCATAGGGCTTACTGTTTTGTGGGGCATGGAACAGGCCGTGATTTTTGGAAAAACACTGCTGACAGTGGAGGCAGGAAAGATATTTGCGGTAGCCTTAGGCTGTATGGCAGCGGTATTTATACAGGCCGATTATGATTATATAGGGATCATTATCATTGCAGCCTTTTACGAATTTCACGCAAGCAGAGCAGGGCGCAGCCTGTCGGCAGCTGTACTGGGCGGGTTGGAGACACTGGATTTAAACTTTGGTATAGGGGCACTGGCAGCAATACCTATCTGGTTTTATAATGGAAAACGTGGAAATCAGAGGTTTAAATACCTGTTTTACTGGTTTTATCCAGTGCATCTAATGATACTGGTGGTGGTTAGAAGCGTTACTTTGGGTATAGTTCCCACATAAGACATTTTTATAAAGGTCTGTACACAGGAGAGAAATCTGTTGATTGTGTGCAGACCATTTTTTTGGTACAATAGAACAAGATATTTGCTTTTTGAGACTTATGAATGAAAAGGAGCGGCATAAAATGAAAAAATACGATTATATACTAGTAGGAAGCGGCCTGTATTCTGGTGTTTTTGCCTGGTATGCAAAGCAGCATGGAAAGTCCTGTCTGGTAGTGGAAAAGAGAGATCATATTGGCGGAAATGTTTACTGTGAGGAGACAGAAGGCATCCACGTACATAAATACGGTGCCCACATTTTCCATACAAGTAATAAAGAAGTATGGCAGTTTGTAAATTCTCTGGCAGAGTTCAACCGTTATACTAACAGCCCGGTTGCCAATTACAAAGGTGAAATGTATAATATGCCGTTTAATATGAATACCTTTAGCAAGATGTGGAATATTTCCACACCGGATCAGGCAAAGGCGATCATTGAAGATCAGAAAAAAGAGGTTACGGGTGAGCCAAGGAATCTGGAAGAACAGGCGATCAGTCTGGTAGGACGCGAGATCTATGAAAAGCTGGTAAAGGGATATACGGAAAAGCAGTGGGGAAGAGACTGTACTGAGCTTCCGGCTTTTATCATCAAGAGACTGCCTGTGCGTTATACCTATGACAACAATTATTTTAACGACTTATATCAGGGGATCCCGATCGGTGGCTACAATGTGATCATCCAGCGTCTCTTCGAGGGCTGTGATATTGAAACAGGTGTAGATTATCTGGAAAAGAAGGATTATTACGACAGTTTAGGGGAAAAGATCGTGTATACGGGAACCATTGATGCTTATTATAAGTATCAGTTCGGTAAACTGGAATACCGCAGTCTGCGTTTTGAGTCTGAGATCCTGGATGAGGAGAACTATCAGGGCGTTGCTGTCGTGAATTACACGGACCGTGAAACTTCATATACCCGTATCATCGAGCACAAACACTTTGAATTTGGCACCCAGCCAAAGACTGTTATTACCAGGGAATATCCGGTTACCTGGCAGGAAGGCATGGAACCATATTATCCGGTCAATGATGAAAAGAACCAGGCGTTGTACCAGAAATACGCCAAACTGGCTGAAAAAGAAGAAAATGTTATTTTCGGCGGTCGTTTAGGCGAGTATAAATATTATGACATGGACAAAGTGATTGCTTCTGCCATGGTGCGGGCAAAAGAAATCTTTGGGGCATAAAATTTACAATAAAGTATATGCAGGATCAAAAGGTGATGGCTGCTGCGAAATGGAAAATAACCATTTTGCAGCAGCTTTTTAGTTAATTTATAAATCAGTATCATTTCCATAAATTTCCATATGTATATTTTATAATGCTGCTTTAACACAAAAAAAGTTGTAAAATGACGAATGTAAAAGTGACAAGTCGAAAGTTTTTTGTATAATTTTCGGCCTTGAGGAATAAGAATTAGGGTAATCACAAAGAAAAAACAGTAAAAAAATACAAAACAACAACAAAAAAACTTGCATTTTTGACAGGGGTGTGCTACACTTACACACACATGTAGACCGTGGACGTACAAAGAAATATTTGTATGCCACCGGACATGAGAACAGCGTAAAATTATGTTGGAAACATGCAGGGGGATCCGCGAGAACATAACAATGATTAAGGAGGACAAAGTATGAAAATCAAAAAAATGATGGCTCTTGTTACAGCAGCAGCGATGGCATTTGGTCTTGCAGGATGTGGTGGTGGAAATACCGCAGCTACCACAGCAGCACCTACTGAAAAAGCGGAAGGAACTACAGCAGCAGAAGCTGTTACAGAAGCAACAGAGGCTGCGAAAGCAGAAGGCAGTGATAACTGGAAGGTTGCAATTTTAACAGGTACTGTTTCCCAGGGCGAGGAAGAGTTCCGTGCAGCAGAAAAAGCATTAGCTGCATATGGACCGGAGCACATTGTTACAGCCACTTATCCAGATAACTTTATGTCCGAGATGGAGACCACTGTATCACAGATCGTATCTTTTGCATCTGATCCTGATGTAAAAGCTATCGTTATGTGTCAGGCAGTGCCTGGTGCAAAGGCTGGTTTCGATAAGGTCCGTGAGATGGGAAGAGATGATATCCTTCTGATCGCAGGTACTCCACAGGAAGACCCGGCTGTTATTTCCGCAGCTTCAGATCTTGTTTTATATGCAGATGAAGCAGCACAGGGCGATACCATTATGGAAAAATGCGCTGACTGGGGTATTGATGTATTCGTACATTACTCCTTCCCACGCCATATGGCAATGGAGCTGATCGTAGCACGCCACGAACTTCTTAAGAAGAACGCAGATGCGCTTGGCATCGAAATGGTAGACGTTACTGCTCCAGACCCAACTGCAGAGGCTGGACTTTCCGCTTCCCAGCAGTTCATCCTGGAAGATGTTCCACAGCAGCTGAAGAAATATGAAGGCAAGAAAGTTGCTTTCTTCACAACAAACTGTGGTATGCAGCCTTCTTTACAGACCGCTTGCTTAGATGAGCCTAATGCTTATTATCCACAGCCTTGCTGCCCAAGTCCATATCACGCATTTCCAGCTACGTTAGGACTGGAACTTGCAATTGGCGGTGATGACGAAGACGCATTAAAGCAGATCGCAGCTAAATTAAAGGAGCATGACGCAGTAGGACGTTTCTCTACATGGGCATCCCCGGTTGCTATGACCATTATTGCAGTTGGTGTTGATTATGCAAAGGGATATATCACAGGCGAGATCACAGACCGCAATGATGCTGATAAGCTGGTTGAAATGTTTAACTCTAAAGTTGAAGGGGCAAAGATCAATAATTATACCAATGCAGAAGGTGAAACTTTTGATAATTACTATACCATTCTGCTTGCTCCGGTTGATTTTAACGACTACTTATAAGAAACTTGAAATCTGAGAAAAGGCTCACCCTATTGATTTCGGGTGGGCCTTTTTCAGCAAAATGATAACTGACAGAAAGGGGAATTTCAATGAACACAGAAAAAGAATATGTTCTTGAGATGAAAGACATTACCAAGCATTATGGTGAAAATACCGTATTAAATGGCGTGTCTCTTTCCGTGAAAAAAGGCGAGATCCATGCACTGTTAGGAGAAAATGGAGCTGGTAAATCTACTCTGATGAATATCCTGTTTGGTATGCCGGTCATCCACAGCACAGGCGGTTTTGAGGGAAAGGTCCTTTTAGATGGGGAAGAAACACATATCCATTCTCCTTATGACGCCATGGAAAAGGGCATTGGTATGGTCCACCAGGAATTTATGCTTCTTCCGGGATTTACTATTACGGAAAACATCAAATTAAATCGTGAGATCACAAATCCCAATCCGGTAAGCCGCCTTCTGGGAAAGAACCTGGAAAGCCTGGATATGAAGGCTATGGCTTTTGATGCCCGTAAGGCTCTGGATGACGTAGGAATGAATTTAGATGAAAAAACGCTGGTCCATGGAATGCCGGTTGGATATATGCAGTTTATCGAGATCGCAAGAGAGATCGATAAAACAGGTGTAAAACTTCTGGTGTTTGATGAACCCACTGCTGTTCTTACGGAGAGTGAGGCAGCCCAGCTTATTTCCGTTATGAAGAAGATCTCTGAAAGCGGTATTGCCATTATCTTTATTACCCATCGTCTGGACGAGGTAATGGCCGCATCTAATAACATTACCATCCTGCGAGACGGAAAGCTGGCAGCAACAAGAGAAACTGCAAAAACCAGTATCCGTGAGATCGCGGAACTGATGGTAGGCCGAAAAGGGGAAGCAATGGTAGAGGCAGCCCCAAGACCGGTTCCAAGTGAAAAAGTGGCTATGAGCATCCATGATCTTCATGTAGATATGCCCGGTGAGCAGGTAAATAGCTTATCTGTGGATATTTACGAGGGCGAGATCTTCGGTATCGGCGGTCTGGCAGGTCAGGGAAAACTGGGTATCCCCAATGGTATCATGGGACTTTATGATGCAGAGGGAAAGGTAGAACTGTTCGGACAGGAATTAAACTTTAAAGATACCAGATCTGTTTTAAGCGCAGGTGTTGCCATGGTTTCTGAAGACCGTAAAGGTGTGGGCCTTTTATTAGATCGTTCCATTGAAGACAATATCGTATTTAACGCCATGCAGATCAAAGGGGAATATTTGAAGAAATTCGGACCATTTACCCAGATCGACAGCAAAAAGATCCGTGAAACCGCAGAAGAATACATAAAGAGCCTGGACATCCGCTGCTTTGGACCGACCCAGCATTCCGGTACTTTATCCGGTGGTAACCAGCAGAAGGTATGTATTGCCAAGGCGCTGTGCATGTCTCCGAAATTCCTGTTTGTTTCCGAACCTACCCGAGGTATCGACATCGGCGCGAAAAAGTTGGTGTTAGAGACTCTGGTGCGTTTAAACAGGGAACTGGGAATGACCGTTGTCATTGTTTCCTCAGAACTTCAGGAGCTTAAGAGTGTTTCTGATCGTATTGCCATTGTTTCAGAAGGCAAACTGGTAGACATCTTATCTCCACAGGCACCAGACGCAGATTATGGTCTGGCCATGTCCGGCATTAAACCGTCCGAACATACAGAGAAAGGGGGAACAGAAGAATGACGAAAAATAAGATCCAGAGACTCCTTGCCATTCTTTGTGCAGTAGCGGCAGCCTTCTGTATGGTATTAGGATTTATAAATATGCCTAAGCAGAATGGGGCGGCAGGTCAGGAGATCCTTCGTACCATGCGTATCCAGACACTGCTCAGTGCTACCGGCGACAGCGTAGTGGAAAGTTACGTAGCCATTGCGAAACAGGAAGCACAGGCGGCAGCCAAGGCATCCGGCGGCGGTATGGCAGCTATCCGTGAAGCAGTAGAAAAGGCAGAAACAGAAACAAGAGCAAAATACGAAAATGGCGCCCAGAGTGATCTTTCCGGTATTGATGTAACCGGTCTTTCTGCAGCTGTTGACGTATATACAGAGGCTGTAAAGGCCTATGCAGAGGTGGAGGCTCAGGCCCGCGCTGCTTATGAAGAGGCACATTATGCAGAGGCAGAGGCAGCTTTAGAAAAGAAACATGAAGAAATGTCAGCAGCAGGAGAAGAGATCCCGGAAGATGATGAAGTAGTAGTTGATATGTCCGGTTTTGAGGCAACTCCTGAAATGCTTGAAAAGCAGGAAGAAGCAAAGGCAACTTATGCAAATGTAGGCGCAGAGCTGAAAAAGATCTATCCGGTATTGACGGATGAAGCATTAGAAACACTGGAAGCGACAGTAGAAGGCATCCTTTATCAGTCCGGTGACAGTTTTGCCACTCAGTATGACCGTTACGTTGAACAGAGTAATATTAAAGAGACAAATGAAGGACGGATCATCCGTCACGCAGATGACCTGGTTTATTTAGGCTTTGCCCTTTTAGTATTGACTGTACTTTTACTGTTTAACAGCTGGCTGGTTGCAAAACTTGGTATTCCAAGAGTGATCATCGGTGTATTCTTTATCTTACTTTGCTTTATGACCTTATGGTATGATCTTTCTCTTTCTACTCTGTTAAGTAATACAGTTGTACGAATGGGAATGAATGCCATCATGGTTCTGGCAATGGTTCCTGGTATCCAGTGCGGTATCAGCCTGAATCTGGGTCTTCCCATTGGTCTGGTTGCAGGTCTGATCGGTGGTCTTTTAACCATTGAGTTTGGTATTCCAGGATGGGGAGGTTTCCTCTTCGCTATTGTTGCAGGTTCCGCTCTGGCAGCTGTCTGCGGTTATCTGTATGCACTTATGTTAAACCGCTTAAAAGGTTCTGAAATGTCTGTTACCACCTACGTTGGTTTTTCCATCGTATCTTTAATGTGTATTGCATGGCTGGTACTGCCGTTTAAGTCCCTGAAGCTTCGCTGGCCATTAGGAACCGGTCTTAGAAATACCATTGGTCTGGACGGAACCAACTTCCGCCATATCTTAAATGATTTCCTGGCATTCCAGATCGGCGATTTTACCATTCCGACAGGACTGCTGTTATTTATGGCACTTAGCTGCTTTATTGTATGGATGTTTTCACGTAGCTGTACCGGTCAGGCGATGCAGGCAGTAGGAAACAATCCTCGTTTTGCAGAGTCTGTAGGTATCAATGTTGACAAGATGCGTATTACAGGTACTGTATTTTCAACCGTACTTGGCGCGGTGGGAATTCTGGTATATTCCCAGAGCTACGGCTTTATGCAGCTGTATACAGCACCCCGCCAGATGGGCTTTATCGCAGCATCTGCTATCCTTATCGGCGGTGCTTCTACAAGCCGGTGCAAGATCAGCCATGTTCTCATCGGTACCTTCCTGTTCCAGGGTGTTTTAACACTGGGAATGCCGGTTGCAAACGTATTAGTACCTGGTTCCACTATTTCCGAAACACTGCGTATCCTGATCTCCAATGGAATCATTCTGTACGCACTTACAAAGTCAGGAGGTGAGTCTCGTGCGTAGTAAATTAGATATTCGTGAAATATTGCAGAAAAATGCAGTTACAGTCATGTTCGTGGTATTATGTATCATCGGACTCATCTGCTCTGGACAGACTGTTTCTTATGTAATGTATGAATTATTCGGCCGCTTAAGCCGAAATGCATTTATCGTACTGGCACTTATTATTCCTATCGTTGCCGGTATGGGTATCAACTTTGCTATTACCATTGGTGCCATGGCAGCCCAGATCGCAGCTTTGTGGGTGATCGAATGGGGCATCAGCGGACTAACCGGATTCCTGGTTGCCATGCTTATGACCATGCCTATTGCAGCGTTTTTTGGTTATCTTATCGGTAAACTGATGAATAAGATGAAAGGCCAGGAAATGATCGGAGGTCTGATCTTAGGTTACTTTGCAAATGGATTGTATCAGTTGTTGTTCCTGTTTATTTTCGGTAATCTGATCCCGTTAAAGGCACCGGGACTGGTGATTAAGGGATCTACCGGTGTTGCCAATACCATCGACCTTTCTACAGACCGTGGTTTTAAATATGCTTTAGATGGCTTGCTGCGTGTTTCCTTCAGCACAGCCGTTCTCATTATCTGCGGTATTATGGCAGTGGGGGCGTTAGTAATGTTTGCAATGAAGAAAATGGAGAAGAAAAAAGCTTTTACTTATGCCGGTATCTGCGTGGGAGCAATTGCAGTGGCACAGCTTCCAGTTGTGAAAAATCTATTCTCCATGGTCAGTGTACCAATGGTCACTTTCTTCGTTGTAGGATTGCTCTGTATATTTAACAATGCACTGATGAAAACAAAGATCGGCCAGCAGTTCCGTGCCGTTGGCCAGAACCGTACGGTTGCCAATGCTTCCGGAATCAATGTAGACCGGGTTCGTGTGATCGCTATTGTGATCTCTACTGTACTGGCTGGCTGGGGACAGCTGATCTTTGTTCAGAACATGGGCTCTTTCCAGACTTACGGTGCCCATGAGCAGGTTGGTCTTTATGCAGGCGCAGCCATCCTGGTGGGCGGTGCATCCATTAAAAAGGCTACTAACGGACAGGCGCTTCTTGGCTGTATCCTGTTCCACCTACTTTTCATCGTAGCCCCATCTGCAGGAAAGAACCTGTTTGGTGATGCTGCCATTGGTGAGTATTTCCGTGTATTTATTTCCTATGGAGTTATCGCTCTGGCACTGGTTATGTATGCATGGGGAGATTATAAGAAGAAAAAGAGTTAATATGTTGCAAATACAATAAATAGACCGTCTGGCCTGGGAAATAGGTTCAGGCGGTCTTTTACTGTCAGTCCATTAAAAAAGGTTTTATATTGTTACTGCTTAGAGCATTGAGCTAAAATTTCTTTAAGGGCTTTTACCAGTATATTATCTTCTGCCTCGTTCCGGATGGCAATCCGTAAAAACTGGCGGCCGTTTCTGGAAATCTTGGAGGACAGGTTTTTGATAAACAGGTTATAGCGGGTTAAAAGAAGCTCTGTTATCTCTGTGGCGCTGATGCTCTTGCCTGTCAGTTCCACCATCAGGTAATTTGCCTGGGATGGGAAGACGCGGACACCTGGGAGCTTACTTAGTTTTTCTGCAAAACGGGTTCGCTCTCCACGGAGTTTGTCTAAAGCAGAGTCATAGTCTTTTCTGTATTTCTCTTCGATCTGCATATAAAATTCACCGAAGGAATTAATATTCCAGATGGCAACATCTTTTTTCAGCTGGCCGATCAGGTCTGTATCGCCGCCGGCAGCTACTCCCAGGCGCAG
>ERZ791846.915-NODE-915-length-11107-cov-5.00262_pt1 | contig 11107 bp, 7 predicted proteins | sample MGYA00510289_ERZ791846 | MGnify/ENA primary metagenome ERZ791846 (study PRJEB30046, sample SAMN00715274) | human gut metagenome | study: EMG produced TPA metagenomics assembly of the A metagenome-wide association study of gut microbiota in type 2... | reverse complement strand
TAATTTCCTATGAAGATTCGGGTGTCAAAAGATGGATTTTAATTTAGTGGCTGGCAAATTGCACAAAGCAGAGACTGTTTTTGTGACATGGGGAAAAAATTAGAAAATCTTAGTTTGCCTGTCGATGCGCAGTGTTTTGCTGCCATGGACGGCAGCAAAAGTCTTAATGTCCCATGGATGGGGATGGGACGTTTATGACGTACACGTCTCTTTGAGAGAATTTAACACAGGCAGACTTAGATTTTCTTATTTTCGGACAACGGAACAAAATAGGCATTGCTTTGTGCAATTTGCCAATCAAAAATTGAAGAGCCACCTTTTGACACCCGAATCCTATGAATTAAAAAACATATCATTTCACAATTTAACAGATGCGCACAATGGGTGAAACTTCGGTATTAAAATCTGGTTTCACCCATTTTTTCTAACTATTTAACAGCTTTCTATTGATTTTGGGTGAAATCTTCCTTTTTCTACTCATTTCACCCTGATTTTTCCAATTTTGTGGGTTATTCCGATTGATTCATATCTATTTCGCCCATTCTCCCACGTATTGAAATATATTGCCGTTAAAATCGGACGAAATCCTTTTGTAATCTTCATGTTTCGCCCATTCTGTTTCAAACTAAGTTCATTGGATTTGCATTACTTTTATTTTTGTACGCTATGCTGATAATGTGGTATACGATTTCCATAAAATGGCTCGTATATGTTTTCCTAATTATTGCAAAAATTCATATTATGAAAAAAATTAAAAAAATTTGCATTTTCTGCTTGACAGCAAAACCTTTTTCCTTTAAAATAAATTTTGTTGTGAGACGCCCAGTTAGCTCAGTTGGTAGAGCAGAGGACTGAAAATCCTCGTGTCTCTGGTTCGATTCCGGAACTGGGCATTCGAACAGAAACAATGGTTTCTGCTCAGCAGTATTCAATTTCATACATTTTATGCGGGTGTAGTTCAATGGTAGAACACCAGCCTTCCAAGCTGGATACGTGGGTTCGATTCCCATCACCCGCTTTTTTGTTGCAATGATTTAAGTCCGAGTTTCTAATAAAACCCGGACTTTTCATATTGAATCTAAACCAATGTCCTGCATTTACGTTATTATTGCAAAATATAGTTTAAATAAAATCTAAGCAAACCTTAATATTGTATAATCTGATTCACTATTTCTTGATAATCATAAATATCATCATTTTCAAACGGCTTTTTTGCTCGTCCTTTATCAAACGCTTTATTAAGTAATTCTTCATATTCAGCTTCACCCGATACTTGATTTCCATTCCAATAATAGTTATAAATTGGAAAACCTTCCGCATCAAATTGAATATTAGCATTATCTTCTGCACCACACTCTCCTTTCGCTTCTACAACAAAAGAACCATCTTCTATGCTGTAAACGATATCATAATACTCATCCATATGCCCGCCAGAATCCAAAAATAAATTTTCACCCTCTATATATGAAAAGCCATAATTCCACATAGGCTGATAAATCACTGAATTATCGAAGTAGCTACACAACATATCTCCACCCGCTGTAGAGCCAAAATTAATATATAGTTCCGGAATATTATCTCCATTCACATTTACTAATTTATATTTTTGTAAAGGTTCATCAAGCAAAAAATCATCGTTCATATACTTTTCAAAAACAAAATCAATATATGCTGATTTCCAAGCCTCTGAAGTTTTTATATTATATTGTTCTTTCAACTCTAATATATTTTTTATATCTTCTATCTCTCCTTCTTCATAATTATTAACATACCAGGCAGTAACTTGTTCACCATTATAAAATATTTCTATGTATATTATTTTTCCATCCTGTAACAAATAAATTGCGTCTGAATCTTCTGACACACTTTGATATGTATAACCATATTCCTGAATCTTGGACAATACAGCTGCTCTATTATCCCCAATACGTACCCCATATAAAGCCACCTTCTCATTTCCCTGATTTGAAACAGCATAATAGCCATAATCATCCCAGCTTAGTTTAAAGTTGTCGATACAATAATTATTACTTCCCGTCGCAGCTTCGTTGTCGTATTCCATATCCATGATTTCAACAACCTTTTCAAAATTTCCTATATAATCTGTGATCTCAACTATATTATTTTCGCTATTGGATACTTCGACGAAAGAATTATCCTCAGAACTCTCTTCCTCTTCTGCTGCAGCTTCTTCATACTCTGTCTGCCCTTCTGTATCAGCAGTTATCGCATCATTCTCCTGCAGCTCAGCCAGATCTGCCTGCGTTGTTTGATTCCCACAGGCAGAAATTGTCATTGCCATTAACATATATAACGATGCAAATTTTCTTTTTTTCATAATAATATCTTATCCTCCTTCGTATGATACAAAATCCTTTTTTAGAAAGCATAAATAGGTTACCTTTTTCTATTCTAATGTATAAACTTTTTCTTCTAAAGTATAAGTATTGGTTTCTTTTACTTCTTTCGTTATCAAATCAACTTGTAAAGTGTATAAAAGACTTGAAATATTTGGATCCTCGGAATATGCACCTACTCTAGCTGTTAAAACATTATCTGTTAATGATGTCTGATATACTGTCCCTTCATTTTCGTATATAGTCCCCAGCTTTTGTAATACTTCATTACTAAGTTCCGTATAATCAACAGCAGTCTGCGTACTATTTTCACCTGTAGCAGGTGCAACATTTTCTGCCAAAATTATCCAGTTGCCATCAACCCATTGATAATTTAATAATTCCATAACATCAACAGATTCTATTTTATTGACTTTATAATTTATGTTATCAATTTCATAATATGAAACATCATCTTGGTATTGCGCAATAATTCCATTTGTATAAATTTCATACGAAGTATAAAGTGACTGCCCACTCTCAAATAGTTTTACAGCAGATTTTCCGTTATATATATAAATATCAAAACATACGACTTCGCTACCACCACTTGCTAATAACAATTCAGGTATTCCATTATTATCAATATCATAATATGTATATAACAACGTACATTGTAATTCATGATAATATTTCAAAATTGCTGTATGCAAATCACTATATTTAGAATTATATAATTCTAAATTATCTAGCCATTCATTGTCTTCAACAGTACAAGCCTCTTTATATCTTTCAAGAATTTCATTATAGGAATCTTCCATAGATTTTGTTTCTGTTATAGGAAATACCTTTTCACCTTCATACTGTTCTAAATATTCTGCATTATCTTCCGGCAAAAATCCATAACATTTACTTTCATTTGTTTTATCAGCATTTTTCAACTGCACCAAATATCCTGCAATTTCTTCGTTGATATTATTTTGATATTCAATCAAATCTGGTACTGCCGTCTTTGTTCCTTCGCTCAATGCACCTAATGCCGCATCTCTTGTTATATAACAGAATTTCAGATATGTATAACAATATTGACTTATTTTATATAAATTTTCCGGAGTAATATTATTCACATCACTAAATATTGAATTTCTTAATGTCTGATATGATGTAAATGAATCTGCCTGAAATATACTTGCATACATGGAAAGCATAAAACTATCTGTATTGCTCAGTCCTTCTTTATAAAATGGTATGTTCGCAGACATAACACTCCATCCTATTAACATTAAATTTGCTGTTAAGCCAAAAGAAGCTGTCAGATCTGCCGCCTCAAAAATTAAATCATCATAATTTTCTTTTAAATATCTCAACGCTGAATATGTTGCAATATCGGTCTTTAAAGTGCCTACATAATTGACAATTCCATTTTTCATCGCATTTGACATAACCCTCTGAGAATCTGTGTTTACAACAAATTTACTTAATGCATTTACTGCATACTTATCTTGATTCTGAAACTCATCTGCAAATCCAACTACTTCTGCAACTTTATAAAATTTATCAAGAAAACTGGTTGCTTCTGCTACTCCTTTTCCCACTTTTGTATATAATTCTGTCGCATCAGAAAAGAATTTTGCTTTGTCACATGCATTTTCTAATGCCTGATAAGATTTATTATAAGCAGCTATACTTGCATTATTATCTACGTCTATCTGAGATTTCAAATGATTACTTGTCTTTAACAAATTGTCAATATTTTCATCTAATTGCTTATCGATTGCATTGATTGCTTTTCCTAATGCCCCTTTACCGTCAAAATGAGACATTAACTTGTTCATTGCTTTTACTTCTTGTTGTAATTCATCATCTGAATATGTACAAAATAACATTGCCAGTTCTTCACTATATTTCGAATCATATGCAGAACTGTCTAACGCAAAATTTTGTATCGACTGTACCCATGATTCCCCGTCCATATTCAGCAGCCCATTAAACATAGTTACAACAAAAGAAGCCTTCCCCATAGTATCTTCATTTTTTTCCGAAATACCTATGTCATCCTGCCAATCAAATAAATACGTTTGATTATTTTTTAAAACATCCATATAAATATCAATGATATTTTTACTTGGCATATCAATTAAAATCGTGTTATCCACAACCAACATACTACTATTTAATAACAACAGCGAATATTCTAATGGAATCCACACACCATTTTCATTTTTTATGGTTTCAAACGGTGCTTCATAAGAATCAGCCATTTGCGTAAACAGTATATGTCCAGCCTTTGTACTGTCATAATAAAATACTGTCAGACCATATGGTACTTTTTCATCTGCATCCCGATTATAAATAGAAACATATTCCTCAGACATCCCAACTTCATATCCAAGCCTTGTCCCAAGTTCTTCTGCATTTGCATAGACATTATCATTTTTTATCATAACCTGTAACGTTTCCGCATTGCCAATATTATCGGAAAATTCAACCGACACGGTATGATATGCTTCTTCTGTGCTTTCATCCGCCAAAACGATATTCGAAGACGATATTAACATAGCAATACATAATACTAAACTTATGATTTTTCTCATTTAACATCCTCCTCACTATTTTCCTGAATCATCTGCTTCATCAATTTCTGATATGCCGTTATTAAATTTCCTGTTATTCCATTCATAAATTCCTGTGTTGAATAGTCTGCTGTAAATATACCCTCTTCATAGTTATACGGCACTTTAACTTCACACTTTGTTTTCTCTGCTGCTGCAATATAGTTGTATATATATTCTTCGAAACTTTCTTCCGTCAAATTTTCTTCTTTCATAACATCTTCAAATATATTCATAAGTTCCGGTGCAGTAATTTCATACACAATATACTCTTTGGTTATCTCTTTTATTTTGATAGAATCCTGCTCCACAATCTTAGTAATAATGCCATTACTGGCATTTTCAGAATCTTCAAAGAAATCCGCCAATTTTTCGTCTGTTACAAAATTTCCAGTTCCTAAAATTATGGTTTCGACAGCTTTCATATCCTTATTAGTAACTGCTTCAACTATTTTTTCTGCTTCTGTCTCAACAACCTTATCCGTCCCACATGCCGAAAAGCATAATGTAAATACCAGACTAATAATTAACAGCTTCTTTTTTGCAGACTTTTTCATCTTTCCAATATTATACATAAGTCATCTCCTCTTCATTTTTTTCCGCAAGATTTTATATTTCTCTATTGTAACGGATAGAACACCTATACTTTCGATTATCTGTTTTGCACAACAAATGCTTAGTGAACCCGAAGAGTTTCTGAACAGACACATAAAATTCTATAATAAAAATGATACAATTTTAACAATTGTACCATTTGAGGTGTTCAAAGAAGTGTTCATTTGAACACCCCATCTTGAATCCGTTATTTCTTTTTTACCACAACCGTTTTCACATACGAATTCTGTCCAAATACCCTCGTACCATCATCATATACTGTGTATGGACAAACTTTCACATAATATCGTTTTCCCTTTTTCAGCCCTTTTATTGTCCTGGTTGTGCCTGCTGAATACACTGTTTTGATACCTTTTTTGAATTTATAATCTGTAGAATATTGTATCCTGTAACCAATGGCATTTTTTGCAGTTGCACACTTCACAGTCATCTGACCTTTTTTGGTGCTTTTTAAAGATTTTAATGTGCCTTTGGAGAGTTTGATCTGTTTTTCTGCTTCAATACGGAAGGTATATGTAACATCTCTATATCCCTCAACCTTTAAATAATAGATGCCTTTAGGTAATGTTCTGGATTGTTGCCCTTTATATAACCCCGTTACAGCATTTTGTTTATATGGTATATCATTATTCTTCAACAATATCTTCCCTGCCGTATTATAAATATCCATATCACAGCTATAATATGGTTCTTTATCCATTGCCGCATATAATACCACATGTGATTTTTCTGTAATCTGAAATCTATAATATCTCGTTTCTGTATAAAAAGTGCCAGATGTCAGCTTCCCCGTATAACTTTCACCCAGTTCGTAATCTTCTGCCTCATCTGCCATCGCAGCCTGTACCGTACTACTTCTGAATCCCAGAATTACAATTACACATAAAAACATTAACAGTAAATTTTTTTTAATTTTTTTGCTCATAGATAATTTTCTCCTTTTCTAACTCCAACATTTTAACGATAATACAATTTCACATCTGAAAATCCAACAATAGTCCCGGCATCTGCTGGCACTTCAATCGTTAAACGCCTTGTATTTTTCAACGAAATATCTACAGTTTTAGGCAAATCATAAATACCTACCGAAACAGTTTATACCAACTGCCCCTCAGAATATATCTTTACGTCGAAATCACCATGATTACCTGCTCCATCCATCTTACCAACCTTAAAAGTCAATTTATTGTATTTTCCTTCTATATTAAAGTTTGCAAATTTTTCATCCCAAGATGAATCCTGCCCAAGTGTAAAACTCTTCTTTTGTTCTTTTCCGCCCATCTTAAAATAGTTCCCATTTGTATAGGCTTCATAATTATAACTGTTATATGGTTCATATGTATCGACCAGATAAACATAATCACGCACAGTGATTTTTTTCACTCCGGAATATTTTCCATATTTCTTTTTTCCATTGACATTTTTATATGCCCGCACTCTAAACTGATAGGTCTTTCCTGTACTTAACTTTGAGATTGTCAATTTATTTTTTGTTACATTCTTTGTTTTCCATGAACCACCGGCAGTCCTGTACTGTAATGTATATCCTTTAGCTCCAGATACCTTTTTAAAAGCTACTTTAACAGACTTTTTCCCAGTCTGTGTGATGGATGTTATTTTCGTATTCCCAACTTTTGTGGCTGCCTGTGTTTCAACCATGTTCATCTGCATAAACAGACAAAAAACCATAATGCATAAAAATAATTTTTTTAATGTTTTTTTTCATCCCTTTATTCCTTCCTTTCCTGCTCTATTTTGTTGCTAAAATAATTTTCAATACACAACCACCGTATTTACCTTACTTTTCTGCTTGTATTTATTTTTTGCATAAAGCCGTATCTGTGTACCATTTTTTATCTTCTGCGTTTTTATTTTAAACTTCCCATTCTTATCCGATTTTGCAGAATATGTAGTTGTCCCTATATTGGCATATACTGTTACATTTTTACTGGTCGTTCCGGCAATAACACCTTTCTTTTTATTTATATTAGTTATCATCGGTTTCTTTGGTGCCTGTGATTTATATAATTTACAGTTTACAATTCCAAATGATGTTCCCCCGCTCACAGCCTTGTTATCTTTTACATATATTTTGAGTTTTTTTACTCCTGCCACATTAACAGAAATTTTAAATGGTATTTTTGACGGGGTCATACGATATTTTTTCAATAATTTTCCATCCCCGTAAAAATACAATGTAGTGTCAAAATTTGTCGTGTTATAGCTGTCTATCAAGACCAGTTTTGCCTCCAGTTTTTTATATTTATTTCCAATATTGTAAGTACTGTATGCCCAGCTGATTTCCGGTGTGTAATTCCATCTGGCTATCCACGCTTCAATTCCATGCGTATATGAATTTCCATAAATGTCTGTATTTCCCCTTGTATATTGATGCTGCCCAATCGTATATACAAAACTGTCTCCCTCATTTCCTGTATACTGTCCGCTTTTTACAGGCTTCAGGGTATCCATGTATATATACGCTTTCTCCTGTGCCATGACAGGCTGTGCCGGTATGATACAAAGCATCATCATCCCAGCCAGTAATAAAATAATTCCGTTTCTGCAAAGTTTTTTCATAACTAGCATTCCTTTCTCTTTTTCTAAACATGCCCTGTCGGTCTGCAAATCATTTTTCACAGACCGGCAGGACTTCCTGTACTACAGTTTTACTTTCCACTATATTTTTTCAGTACAACTTTCTTTCCCTGCCCTTTTCCCTTAAAGAGCTTTTTGTACTTCTTATACTGTGCTGCCGGCACTTTGATCTGTGCATTTTTTCTGATTCCGGAAAATGCATTTTTGCCGATCCTCTTTAACTTTTTAGACCTGACAATAATGTTTTTCAATTTGCCGCAGTCCTTGAATGCTTTCGTACCGATTTTTGTTGTGTTTGCTCCGATCGTAACTTTTACAAGCTTTTTACAGCCAAGAAATGCAGATGTACCAATCTCTTTTACGGAGTCAGCAATCACTACTTCCGTAACACTGCTTTTCTTAAATGCATAATCAGATATTTCTGTTACCTTATATATCCTGCCATCGTAAGAAACGGTAGACGGTATCTTCACTTTCGTTACCTGCTTTGTTTTCAGACCGACTACAGCAGCTTCTTTTCCATCCATTACCTCATAACGGATTTTACCGGAAATAAATTCAGTCCAAAGATCTGATTCATCTTCCTCATCATCTTCATCGTCCTGTTCTGTATCAGCTTCAGGTGTATCCGTCTTCCCTGTATCTGCATCTTTTCCTGCGTCTGTGTCTGTTCCTGTATCCGTATCTGTGTCTGTTCCTGCATCCGTATCTGCCTGTGACTTCTCATAAACCGCCTGAATTACTACACTTCTTTCCGGCATCGTGAACGATGTTGCTCTTCCGATCTCATTTTCCAGTTTTATATTTCCTGATAAAACGACCCATTTTGAAAACTCCATTCCATTTTCCAGGCTGTCTGCTTTCACTCTGACAGATGTTCCAGCGGGATACATTTCCGTTTTATTTCCGGTTCCATTGTAAATTGTCACACCGTATTTCTTTACTGCTGTCCAGTGTGCATATAAGGTCTGATTTCCTGTCAGTGAAACCGTTGTATTTTCTGTTATCTTTGTTCCGCCATTTTCTGATGTATACCAGCCATCAAATGTGTAACTATTTCTTGTGGCTGTCGGCAGAGTTCCATATCTACTTCCCGTTTTTACTGTTATATAACTGTTGTCTGATAGATTTCCTCCATTGGCATTAAATGTCACTGTATATGTTTTTGCTGTCCAGTGCGCATATAAGGTCTGATTTCCTGTCAGGGAAACTGTTGTGTTTTCCGTTATCCTTGTCCCTCCGCTTCCTGATGTGTACCAGCCATCAAATGTATAACCGCTCTTTGCAGCTGTCGGCAGAGTTCCATATCTGCTTCCCGTTTTCACTGTGATATAACTGTTTCCTGATAGATTTCCTCCATTGGCATTAAATGTTATTGTATATGTTTTTGCTGTCCAGTGCGCATATAAGGTCTGATTTCCTGTCAGTGAAACCGTTGTATTTTCTGTTATCCTTGTTCCTCCGCTTCCTGATGTGTACCAGCCATCAAATGTATAACCGCTCTTTGTAGCTGTCTGCAGAGTTCCATATTTTTCCCCGGATGTCACTGTTTTTGTACCGGTTCCTGATACAGTTCCCCCGTTGGAATTAAATGTCACTTTATATGTCGGAATCGTTTCATATACAGCCTCAATAATCAGATCTGATTCCGGCATGGTAACCGTAATTGATGTGCTATATTCATTATCAATTTTTACATTTCCAGATTTTACCTGGAACTTTTTAAACCGTTTTCCATTTTTTATCTGGTCTGCCCTGATTCTAATGGTCGATCCAGGACCACATAAATAAGTTCTTGATCCATCACAGTTAATATATGTAAAGTTATATTCCTCTCTTTTTTCTGTGGTCGATTCAAATTTCCATTTTTCTGCCGGTGAACCATTTCCCCAGTTCATCCATATACTGTTTCCAGGCGATATATCTGCATTTGGAAGATCCATATACATTCCATTATTTGCAGAAATAATATAATAATAGCCGTCACCCGCACTTCGCAGTATCCATTTCTGGTTCATTCCTCCATGATAACCACACTGCTGCACATTCGCCAGCCGCTCTGTGCTCGCATTATAAACATCCAGTGCTTTTTTCGAATGATGTGCCTCTATTTTATAATATCCGTTTCCAAGATAAGTGACATCAAACTTCTGGTTGTTTCCGCCATTGCGGTTTGAAATAACCAGATTTCCTTCATCCACCATGGATGCCCATTCAATATCAAAAACGCTGTTATTATTCACCGCTGACACTATGGTATATAAACCATCTGACAGGGTTTTTGATGCCGTCATATTATATTGAAATGTACGTGTTGACGATCCCAACACAGTATTTCCATTATACGCGGTAAACGTAAGCTGATTCGTTCCCGGATGCATGAGATATTCAGGAATATAATAGGAAAATCCTTCATTTCCGGTCGGGTATCCCGAATAAGCATTCGCAACATCCGGACGCGATTTTCTGGAACAGTTATATGTATTTCCATTAATATTACAGGTTATATTTGTCACTCCATTTCCATAAATTGCCCATCCCTCTGCCGTAATTCCAGATGTTGTACTTACGCCTGCCTTTGGCGAATCAATATTTATATGGAATGGTTTTACGGAGCTTTTCAATGAAAAATTACCACAATACCCCCATCCACGATATTTATTTGACCAACTGGAAATTGTTGATTTTTGAACTTTTCCACCTGTTGCATGTACAAAATATCCATTTCCTACATATATTCCAACATGTCCATAATACTGTGATCCACAGGTTCTACATGGACCACCTCCACAGGCACCAAAATATACTGTCGCACCGTTGGGAATATTATCTCTGGATGTACTTTTTATATATGTACTGCCACTTTTATATGCACAACACTGATAGGGTCTTTTCCCCCCTAAATTCTGATAACATTCTTCAACAAATTTCAAACAGTATCCATTA
>ERZ791846.910-NODE-910-length-11197-cov-2.96302_pt1 | contig 11197 bp, 10 predicted proteins | sample MGYA00510289_ERZ791846 | MGnify/ENA primary metagenome ERZ791846 (study PRJEB30046, sample SAMN00715274) | human gut metagenome | study: EMG produced TPA metagenomics assembly of the A metagenome-wide association study of gut microbiota in type 2... | reverse complement strand
GAGCCATTCCTGCTGATGATAGGTCAGGGCCAGGTGGGCTACGATGTTTTCGCCCTTATCGGGGATGACGAACTGGCTGCGGCGGCGGATACTGTTGCGCAGCATGGCATTGACGAACTTGGCCATGCCCCGGTTGCCGAATTTCGTCGCCATCTTGACGGCTTCATTGCAGGCCGCTGATTTGGGGACTTTGGTCATGCCGAAAATCTGATATAAGCCCAGGCGGATGATGGCCAGGCAGACAGGGTCGAGTTTTTGCAGTTTGCGCGTACTGATCTGTGATATGATCCAATCCAGATAATTCAGGCAGCGCAAGGTGCCGTAAACCAGCTCCGTATAGAAGCGCCGGTCCCTGTCGGCAAATTGATGGGTCTGTATCGCCTTGGAGACGACGATATTGCTATAGCCTTCATCGCGGCAGATAGTCAGCAGGCTCTGAAAGGCAATTTCACGAACGTTCATGGATTCCTCCCTGTGCTTTTAAAGCAGTAGCGAACAGCACAAAAGCAGGACAACCGTCTTCGTTGCGGCAGTTGTCCCGCTTCTCTGCACTGAGTCATTTATAATAATTCACCAGCCGTCAAGGCTGCGCTTTGCAGATATTGGGCAGCAGCCATGCGTTTGCGGCTTTCGGGCTGGACTTCACAGATGCGCAAAGCCCCTTTCCCGGTCTGGACGGTGAATTGTTTCTTAGTCACCGATAACACGGTCCCCGGCGCAGCCTGTGTCCCTTCGACGACGTCGGCTGCCCATATCTTCAGGCGCTTGCCATCGTGGCAGATGGTATAGGCACCCGGATGGGGATCCAGCGTCCGGATGAGCCGTTCCAATACGGCCGCATCCTGAGACCAGTCGATGCGGGCTTCTTCCTTGGTAATCTTGGCCGTATACGTCGCCTGGCTTTCATCCTGGGCGACGGCGCGGCTTTCATAGCCATCCAGGTCGGTCAGGACGTCGAGCAGGGTCTGGGCCCCTAGGATGGACAATTTATCGAAGAGGGTCCCCGTCGTTTCCTTGGCATCCAGGGGAATGGCCGCTTTTTTCAGCATCTTCCCCGTATCCATGCCTTCGTCGAGGAGCATGATGGTCACGCCGCTTTCGGCTTCGCCGTCTTTGATGGCGTACTGGATGGGGGCGGCGCCGCGATACTTCGGCAGCAGCGAGCCGTGGACGTTGAGGCAGCCGTATTTCGGGATGTCCAGAACGGCTTTCGGCAAAATCTTACCGTAAGCGATGACGATGATGACGTCCGGCGCCAGGCTGCGGAGCTGTTCGATGACGCCGTCACTGCGCATGGAATCAGGCTGGAAGACGGGGATGCCCAGTTCCAGAGCCTTTTCCTTGACCGGCGAGAAAGTCACCTTCTTGCCGCGTCCCCGCTGTTTATCGGGCTGGCTGTAGACGGCGGCGATATCATAGCCGGCCTGGGCCAATTTTTCCAGGGATGGGACGGAAAAGTCCGGCGTCCCCATGAATACGATACGTAACTTATCCATTAGTCCCCTACTTTCTGTAAATCCGTCGCCTTTTCGATGAACAGATGGCCATAGAGATGGTCGATTTCATGCTGGAAAATACGGGCCAGGAAGCCTTCCGGTTCATAGATGACGGTCTTGCCGTGACGTGTCAGCGAACGGACCTTGATTTTGGAAGCCCGTTCCACTTTGCCGTAATACCCCGGGATGCTCAGGCAGCCTTCGGTATCGACATTGGTTTCGTCCGATTTTTCCAGGATTTCCGGATTGATGAGCTCGATGAGGCCGTTGCCGTCGTCGAGGACGATGAGCTGCAGCGATTCATTGACCTGCGGCGCAGCTAAGCCTACGCCTTCAGCAGCATACATCGTTTCTGCCATGTCGTCGAGCAATTTCTTTATATGTTTATTCACTTTCGTAACGGGTTTCGCCGTCGCTTTCAGGACGGGATCCCCGGCTTTAATAATAGTAAGTACTGCCATGTAACTTTCACCTCATTGTAATAGTAAAAATGCTTATTTTTTTCTATTATAGTATGAAATCGCCAGAAATGCTATAGATTCATCAGAATTGCTTGAAATAGCCCATTTCTCTCCTGCCGTAATTGACAACATTTATAAGGTTATGTTACATCGTCAGCAATGGAAGAAGTAACACTGAGAGCGGTTCCGGACGTATCCTGAAGGGCGCCATGGCCATGAAGTTTCTCAGAATGCTTCTTTCATTTTTTATTTTGCACTGTAAGGGTCGCCACGTGGGGCGCCCGTTCCTGCCCGATGTGGGAATGTACTCACATCCCGGACGGGCTGAACAGGCAGGTGCGATTCCCCACGATTATACGGGATCGACATCGATGAGGACGCCGGTCTGCCAGCAGGCCGGGATGCGCTGCATGGCTTTTTTGATGGCTGTCAGGTCTTTTCCGGTCAGGGACAGGACCAGGCGGTATTTATTGCGTATCTTCTTGATGACGTCTTCGTAAGGACCGATGACGGCGACTTCATCGCCGTGGTCCCCGTTCCAGCTGTTCAGGGCCGCTGCGACGTCGTTGGCCTTGCGCCAGACTTGTTCTTCTGATTCATCCTGGACTAAGATCTTGGCCATTTCCTGGAAAGGCGGATAGCCCAATTCTTTCCGGAACTGGATTTCCTGGTCATAAAAGGCCCGGTAATCCTGGCGGGCAGCGCACTGGATGACGTAATGGTCCGGCGCGTAGGTCTGCATGACGACGCGCCCCGGGATATCACCGCGGCCAGCCCTGCCAGCCGCCTGGGTCAGGAGCTGGAAGGTCCGTTCCCCAGCCCAGTAGGCCGGGATATTGAGCAGGCTGTCGGCCGATAAGATGCCGACGGCGCTGACGCCGGGGAAATCGTGGCCTTTGGCGACCATCTGAGTCCCCAGGAGGATGTCATATTCATGACGGCGGAAAGCTTCGATGATACGGTCGCCGCTGTGCTTGCGGCTGGTCGTATCCTGGTCGAGGCGGATGATGCGCGCCGACGGCAGGAGTTCGTGGAGCTGCTGTTCCACTTTTTCCGTGCCGCTGCCAAAGAATTTGATGTATTTGCTGCCACATGACGGACAGACCGTCGGCACGGGCTTTTCGGCATCGCAGTAATGGCAGCGCAGGTGGGCGGCCTGACGATGGTAGACCATGGCCACGTCGCACGTATCGCATTTGACGACGTAGCCGCACTTGCGGCACATAACGAATGTCGAGAAGCCGCGGCGGTTGAGAAGGATGATGGCCTGCTGCCGGGCTGCCAGTGTCTCTTCCAGGAGATTCAATAAGCAATCGGAAACGACGCGGTAATTCCCGCGGGCCAATTCATCGCGCATGTCGACGACCTGGACCGAAGGCAGGGGCCGCTGGCCGACGCGCTCTGTCAGCTCGACCAGGACATAATCGCCCTGCAGGGCCTTATAGTAGTCGCCCAGCGCCGGCGTGGCACTGCCAAGAATTACGGGGCAGCCGTAGTACGCCGCCCGCTGGCGGGCCACGGCGACGGCATGATAGCGCGGCGCTTCGTCCTGCTTATACGAACTGTCATGGGCTTCGTCGACGATGAACAGGCCGATGGACTGGGCCGCCGTAAAGACAGCCGACCGGGCACCGATACAGATATGACTCGTCCCGTTCTGCATACGCAGCCAGTTGTTACGCTTCTCACCCTGGGAAAGCTGGCTGTGCATGACGACGACATCGTCGCCGAAGCGGCGCAGGAAACGGCGGACGATTTGCCCGGTCAGGGCGATTTCCGGCACTAAAACGACGACCTGCCGGCCTTCTTTCAGGACCTGGCTGGCCAGCTGCATGTAGACTTCGGTCTTGCCACTGCCGGTGATGCCGTGGAGGACGTAGGTTTTTCCTTGTTCATCGCTTCCGATAACTTTAACTGCCTGGCGTTGTTCCGGTGTCAGCGTAAAGGGAGCATCGCCAGAAAGGGTCGGCAGGATATTCGTCGTCCTGGCCGGCCGCTGGCTCCAGCGGGCCAGGCCTGTCGCACAGAGACGGCGCATGAGGTCGCGGCTGTAGCCCTGGCCCTGCCAATAGGAAACGGCCCCTTCCCCCTTCTCTTTCAAGGCCTGGAGCAGTTCCGGCTGGCGCCGCCGGCCGTGGAGGATGTCTTCGTCATCATCGTGGACGAAGGAAAGCCAGTCTTCCATCTTGTCGGCAATCTGGTTCTTGTAATAAGTCCGGCTGGTCAGGACCTGGCGGGCCAGGGCCGTTTCGACGAGGTCCCTGCCGAAGCGGCGGACAAGGCTGCCCTTTTCACGGCTCCCCTTGTCGGCGACATAGGCCTGGAGCTGCCGCCCTTCAGGACTCACAGGCGCAGCCGGGCCGACGGACAAGATTTCCTGGCGGACCAGGCCCTTCTTGTCGATCATGAACAGGCGCAGGGCTTCGGAAAGGTTGCAGACATAGTAGTCGCGGATCCAGATGGCCGTGCGGATCATTTCTTCCTGGAAGCCGGTCTGCGTCGAAAGCAGGCCTTCGACGGGCTTCAGTGTGAAATCGGCCGGTTCGTCCAGCTGTTCATGGAGGGCGACGACGATGCCCTCTTCCCGGCGATGACCAAAGGGCACGAGGACGCGGCTGCCGACGCGGACGGCCAGACCATCGGGAACGGTATAGGAAAAAGTCTGCTGCAGCCGTTTCGCCGTCGTATTGATGATGATTTCAGCAATCAAAAGGACACCTCCTTTGTATGGGGCTGTCGCACTAAAAAACTACAAACTGCAAACTCAATACCCAAAAAGAGGCTGTCTTAATGGGACAGCCTCTTTTCTGGATGTTCAGTTTATCGAACCGCCTCTTATAAGCCGGCTTCTTTGCGGAGCGTTTCGGCTTTGTCTGTCTTTTCCCAAGGCAGGTCGAGGTCGTTGCGGCCGAAGTGGCCATAGGCAGCGGTCTGTTTGTAAATCGGGCGCTGCAAGTCGAGCATGGCGATGATGCCAGCCGGACGAAGGTCGAAGTTCTTTTCGATGAGTTCGACGATCTTTTCGTTCGGGACTTTGCCCGTACCGAAGGTTTCGACGTGGATGGAAACCGGGCGGGCTACGCCGATGGCATAAGCCAGCTGGATTTCGCATTTATCGGCCAGGCCGGCAGCGACGACGTTCTTGGCGACGTAACGGGCTGCATAAGCGGCCGAGCGGTCGACTTTTGTGGGGTCCTTGCCGGAGAAGGCACCGCCGCCATGACGAGCCATGCCGCCATAGGTATCGACGATGATCTTACGGCCTGTGAGGCCCGAATCGCCCTGAGGACCGCCGATGACGAAACGGCCAGTCGGATTGATGAAGAGTTTCGTCTTGTCGTCGAACAAGCCTTCCGGCAGTTCCGGTTTGATGACGAATTCGAGGAGGTCGCTTTCGATCTGTTCGCGGCCGACTTCGGGGCTGTGCTGTGCCGAAATGACGATCGTATCGATGCGGACCGGTTTGCCGTCTTCATATTCGACAGTGACCTGGGTCTTGCCATCGGGACGGAGATACGGCAGTGTGCCGTCTTTGCGGACTTTGGCCAGGCGGCGTGCCAGGCGGTGTGCCAGGGAAATCGGCAGCGGCATGTAGTCGTCCGTTTCGTTGGTAGCATAGCCGAACATCATGCCCTGGTCGCCAGCGCCGATAGTATCGAACTTATCCGTATTGCCTTCTTTCTTTTCCAAGGCATCGTCGACGCCCATAGCGATGTCCGGGGACTGTTCGTCCAGGGAAACGAGGACGCCGCAAGTGTCGCAGTCAAAACCATATTTAGCGCGGGTATAGCCGATGTCACGAATCGTTTCGCGGACGATGTGCGGGATATCGACGTAGCACGTCGTAGAAATTTCACCGACGACATGTACCATACCAGTCGTTACCAGGGTTTCGCAAGCAACGCGAGCGTTTTTATCTTTTGCGAGAATGGCATCCAAAATGCTGTCCGAAATCTGGTCAGCCATTTTATCGGGATGGCCTTCGGTGACGGATTCGGATGTAAAGAATTCACGATTTTTTGCCATGAGTGATCCTCCTTAAAAAAAAATTCCCCTCATCCATGACTTCATGAGAGGGGCTTCTAATCCCCATCTGCCAGTATATCACTGCTGGAATTAGCACCTTTCATAGCTGAAGGTTGCTGCGACATCACAGGGCCAGTCCCTCCGTCGTCTCTTGATGGTTCTTTATTTGGTTTGCTCATCCATTATAATTCAAGTCCGCCTATTTTGCAAGTGTTTTTTATGCCTAAAAAACATTGTCTACTAGACGTTGCCCTATAGGCAGGGTTATAATGGAGAAGATAGAAAGGATGATTAGATATGACCAAATTGCGGCCTAGAGATATATTCTTCAACGACCCTTATTTTGATTATGCAACCTGCAGCAAGCCCGGCGCCCTGCGGCTGGCCAAGCGGGTAGAAGTATTCGGCAAATGGTACAAGACCCCGAGCCTGGTGACGACCCTTCTTTCCCAGGAACGGCTGACCTTCAGCCGCCACACCGGCACAGACCAGGAAGACGCCTTGGTACTGCGCATCTACGAACGGACGGCCGACCGGCTGCTCATCAATACGTATTATACGTCCAAACAGAACCCGGAAGAAATCTACGCCGGCACGATCCACCTCGAACGCTACGATATGGCGCAGACTATGGAATCTTTTTCCTATATGGGCATCATCGACCTGCTCATGCTCCAGACGGACAGTCAGATTCTCGGCTTGACCGACGTCTTTGAAGACGTGCAGATGGCCAAGCACGCGGCAGCCCATGCCCTGGGCATCTATCTCATGGTCATCTGCGACCAGCCCTGGTCCGACGAAGCCGTCACTGGCGGCCAGGAAACGCCGGCCATGATGATGGGCAAAGAAAAAGAAGAACTTCAGCAGCTGCGGGAAGAAAAAGCCCAGATGGACGCCGACCGGGAAGAACTCCTGCGCCTGCGCCTGGAAGCCAAGAACCGCACGGCCGTCCTTTCTGAACTGGAACGGCTGCGCCAGGAACTCGATGCGGAAAGGACGGGCCGCGAACAGGACCGCAAACAGTATGAAGACCGTATCCGCAAGCAGGAACAGTATATCGAAAAGATAAAGGAAACGGCATCCAGCCAGATTGCCGAACTCCTGGCCCTGCGCAAGGAACTCAACAAGCGCCAGGTGCGGCCGGATATGACCAAAGGCCAGGCGCCGCGGAAAGTGACGCCCCAGGAAGCGTCGCGTTCCGTCCGGGACCCGGAAGACCGCGGCCTGGACCTGCCCTCCTTCATGACCCAGCGCGATTATACGCGCCAGCTGGACCGCTTCCTCACGGGCCGTCAGATAGCCCTGGCCGGCGGCGATCCCGACTGGCAGCGCCGCATCCAGCGCCGTTTCGGTGCCGTCCTCCTCATCAGCGGCCAGCCGGGCGATGACCGGATGCTGAAAGAAGCGTCCCTCTTAGTCGTCAACCTGGAAGACGGCAAGACGCCCCTCGTCCGCTGGGCCATTACGGAAGCCAAAGAAAATAACTGCCCCATCCTCTCCGTCGGCCCGACCAACCTCAACGGCTTCGCCAAAGCCATCGTAGGGCGGGTTAGTGGTTAGTGGCTCGTGGTTCGTGATTAAAAAAACATACTATTAAGCCCGAATGGGCTATGATCGAATATCACAGCGGGACGCCTTCCAGGCGTCCCCTACGCACAAGGCCACGGGCCGTGTATTTTTTTGTGATCGGCCCATAGTTTGTAAAGATACTTTTAAAGTTAAATTCATTTGCTAACTGCTAACAGCTAGCTGCTGACTGCTAAAAAGGACTGTCGCACATGCGACAGTCCTTTTTCTGCAAACTCCCTGCTATCAACTATTCTTTTTCGCCATAATGGCAGCCGCGCGGGCTACGATGATGGCAGCGAGTTCGTCTTTATCCATTTTTTCTAATTTTTCCATAGAGCCGTCCGGGAAAAGCAGGGTGGCGATGTTGGTCGTCCCTTTGAAGCCGGCTCCTTCGGCACTGACGTCGTTGGCGACGAGCATGTCGAGGTTCTTCTTCTTGAGCTTCTTCGTGCCGTATTCGATGACATTCGTCGTTTCGGCAGCAAAGCCGACCAGGGTCTGATGGGTCTTGCGCTGGCCCAGGCCATAGAGGATATCCGGGTTCTTGGCCATTTCGATGGTCAGGGTATCGTCGTTTTTCTTGATCTTGTTTTCCGCCGGATGGGCCGAACGGTAATCGGCGACAGCTGCGGCTTTGATGACCAGGTCGCAGTCGTCATAATAGGAATCGACGGCAGCTTTCATGTCACGCGTACTGCCGACATCAATGCGGCGGGCCAGGCCTACAGGTGTCTTGAGGTTATCCGTCGTCCCGGCGACGAGGGTGACTTCAGCACCGGCCATGACGGCAGCCTTGGCGATGGCAAAGCCCATGCGGCCGCTGGAATGATTGCCGATGAAGCGGACCGGGTCGATAGGTTCCCGCGTGCCGCCAGCCGTGACGATGACCTTTTTCCCTTTCAGGAGGTCATTGCGGCAGGCCAGGAGCTCGATGTAGTCGACGATGGTATCCGGTTCGGGCAGGCGGCCGACGCCGTCGATGCCGCAGGCCAGATGACCGCTGTCGGGAGCGATGAAATGATAGCCGAATTTCTTCAGCTTGGCCATATTGTCCTGAGTAATGGGGTTGAGATACATGTTGGTATTCATAGCCGGTGCGATGAGGACCGGTGCCGTCGTAGCCATGACCGTCGTCGACAGCATGTCGTCGGCAATGCCGTTGGCGATCTTGCCAATGATGTCGGCCGTCGCCGGTGCGATGACGAAGACGTCGGCCCAGCGGGCCAGGGCGATGTGTTCTACGTTGAATTCAGGCACATCGTCGAACATGGATACGGCAACGGGATTGCCGGAAATTTCCCGCATCGTCAAGGGCGCAATCAGTTTCGTCGCATGGTCGGTCATGATGCATTTGACTTCGGCCCCCCGCTTGCGGAGCTGACTGGCAATAGAAGCTGCCTTGAAGGCCGCAATGCCGCCAGTGATTCCTAAGACAATCTTTTTCTTTTCCAAGCTCATGGAAAACACCTCCGTGTTATTTAATGCCGTCACGCGGTGCTTCATACGTGATCTTGCCCTGGTCGATTTCTTCCATGGCAATGGAAACTACTTTCGTCGTATCGACGTCGACGAGGGGTTCGTCGCCATCGGTAAGCTGGCGGGCCCGTTTGGCAGCCAGCGTAACCAGCGTATATTTGCTGTCCACTTTAGTCATCAGGGATTCAAGAGTCGGTTTAATTAACATAGTTCATCTCTCCTATTATTTGTACAATTCTTTCGTATGGGCGATGCGATGGGCATTGCGCGTCACTTTACACTGTTCGGCTTTCAAGATAGAAGCCGCTTCGTCGACGGCCTTATCCAAATCGTCGTTGACGATGACATAATCATAGCGGTCGATCCAATCCAGTTCTTCCCGGGCCTTGGCCAGGCGGCCGGCGATGACGTCGTCCGAATCGGTCTGGCGGCCGCGGAGGCGTTTTTCCAACACAGCCCAGCTGGGTGGTACGATGTAGATGAAGACGCCCTGGGGATACCGTTCTTTGACCTGCATGGCTCCCTGGATGTCGATTTCCAGCATGACATGCTTGCCTTCTTCCAACATCTGGTAGACGTACTTCTTGGGCGTGCCGTAGTAATGGTCGTAGACCTTGGCGTGTTCCAGGAAGGCATCTTCTGCCAGGAGCTGTTCGAACCGCGCGTTATCGGCAAAATAATAATTGACGCCGTCTACTTCCCCGGGCCGGGGGTCACGGGTCGTCATAGAAATGGAATACTGGATATTGGGGAACTGTTCCCGCAGAGCAGAACAGATAGTCCCCTTGCCGGCTCCGGACGGGCCGGACACGACGATGAGCAATCCGGAATCATTCATAGCATTACTACTCCTTTTCTGTTTCCCCGTCGTCAGCGGCATCTTCCCAGAAGGAATCGCTGCCGGCGGGAACGATGCGGTGAGAAATCGTCTCGGGCTGCAAGGCCGACAAGATGATCCAGCCGTTGTCCATGACCAGGACCGACCGGGTCTTGCGGCCAAAAGTCGCATCGATGAGGGTATTCCCATCACGGGCATCCTGGACGAGGCGCTTGATGGGCGCCGACTCAGGACTGATGATGGCCACGACTTTGTCGCCCATGACGACATTGCCGAAGCCGATATTTAATAAGTTGAAATTCATCATTCGATATTCTGCACCTGTTCGCGTATCTTTTCGATTTCATTCTTGAGCTGCAGGACCGCTTCGGTCACGGCCAGGTCGCCGGCCTTGGAGCCGATGGTGTTGGTCTCGCGGTTCATTTCCTGGATGAGGAAATCGAGCTTGCGCCCTACTTCGCCGGGACTTTGCAGCATGGCGTGCAGCTGGTTCAAGTGGCTGCGGAAGCGAACGACTTCTTCGGTGAAATCGACTTTATCCGAATAGATGGCCACTTCCTGCAAGAGCCGGTCTTCATCGGGAACGGCGGCCTGGACCTTATCCATGAGGGCCAGGATTTTCTTTTCCAGCCGTTCTTCATAGGCCTGGACGATGATTTCCTTGCGGCTGGCAATGGATTCGACGAGGGCTGCCATCTTATCGGCCCGGCTGAGGAGATCCCGGCTGATATTGGCCCCTTCCCGTTCGCGCATGGCGACCATGCTGTCCAAGGCACCCTGCAGGGCGGCTTCAAAAGGCGGCCAGCTGGCATCGGCATCGATGGCCGGCGGCGTCTGGACGAACCAGTCCTTGGTCAGGGACGTCACATCGCCGAGGGTCACGGCCTTGCCTTCAAAGAAACGGTCGTTCACGTCCTGCAAGGCCGTCTTGACGGCGCCTAAGGCAGCGTGGTCGACGCGGACATCCGGTGCCGCCGGGTCCAGGTCCTGAACGGTGACGAAGACGTCGACTTTGCCCCGCTTGAGGATGGCCTTGATGCCATTGCGCAACCGGTCTTCCAGGGCCAGATAAGCATGAGGCATGCGGATATTCAATTCCAAAAAACGTTGGTTCACAGCGCGCATTTCAAGAGTGACAGCCAGTTTCCCGTCGTTGCCGGAACCGCTGCCAAAACCAGTCATACTTCGCATTTACGAACCCCCTTATTAGTCTATTCAATATCCTATTATACCCTAAACGGCTTAATTTTTGCAATATTTTACCACAAATTAAGCAATTGAACCTCTCCCGCTTATAGAAGCAGGAGATTCTTGAGAAGGTTGCTGTTTAA
>ERZ791846.894-NODE-894-length-11386-cov-42.6961_pt1 | contig 11386 bp, 8 predicted proteins | sample MGYA00510289_ERZ791846 | MGnify/ENA primary metagenome ERZ791846 (study PRJEB30046, sample SAMN00715274) | human gut metagenome | study: EMG produced TPA metagenomics assembly of the A metagenome-wide association study of gut microbiota in type 2... | reverse complement strand
GAGAACCGCTTGAAGAAGTGATGAAATGCTTGAGCCGTATGACGGGAAACTGTCACGTACGGTTCTTAGGCGGGAAGGCGGTGGTAACACCGCTGACCTAGCCGATTACGCTCCGCTGGTGGAGCGTCTGCATGGGCAGGTCATCCACATCAGCCCTGCCAGTACCCAGTATATCAACCCTATGGACATCAACAGCAACTACTCGGAAGAGGATAACCCGTTGGCACTGAAAGCCGACTTTGTGCTGTCCCTGTGCGAACTGGTGGTGGGTGGCAAGGAGGGCTTGCAGCCAGTGGAAAAGACGGTCATTGACCGCTGCGTCCATGTGATCTATCGCAAGTATTTCGAGAATCCCACCCCGGGAAATATGCCGCTGTTGGAAGATCTGTACAACGCCCTGCTGACGCAAGATGAACCGGAAGCCCGCCATGTGGCGGCTGCGCTGGAAATCTACGTCAAGGGCAGTCTGAACATTTTTAACCACCACACCAACGTGGATATCAATAACCGCATCGTCTGCTTTGACATCAAGCAGCTGGGCAAGCAGCTCAAAAAGCTGGGTATGCTCATCGTGCAGGATGCCGTGTGGGGGCGTGTGACCGCCAACCGCAGTGCCGGAAAATCCACCCGGTACTATGCAGACGAGTTCCATTTGCTCTTGAAGGAAGAGCAGACTGCTGCTTATTCCGTTGAGATTTGGAAGCGTTTCCGTAAGTGGGGCGGCATCCCGACAGCCTTAACACAGAATGTGAAGGATCTGTTGGCAAGTCCCGAAGTATCGAATGTTTTTGAAAATTCGGACTTCGTTTATATGCTGAATCAGGCCAACGGCGACCGGCAGATTCTTGCGAAACAGCTTAATATTTCGCCCCATCAGCTTTCCTATGTGACCCACTCCGGCGAGGGCGAAGGGCTGCTGTTTTTCGGCAACGTGATCCTGCCCTTTGTTGACCACTTCCCGAAAGACCTTGAACTCTACCGTATTCTCACGACCAAACTCAACGAGATCTCGGAGGGCGCACAGAAATGAGCAATCCGAAGCTGAATCACAAAGAGGAAACGTCAACCAAAAAGACCCGTTCTCCCCCGAAGAAAACCAAGGTGGAGCAGTCGGTGCCCAGAAAGAAGAAGCTGAAAACCGATGCAGATAAAGCTGCGGAAAAGGCACAGCATCTGCGGTTCGGCAAGGCAGAACTGACCCCGGACGAACTGAGCCGGTTGAGCAAGGCACAGAAGCGGGAAATGTACGCCGCCCATGCCGCCCGGTCTGCGGTACACAGGGAGGTTGACCAGTACGAAGATGACAATGTGGGCACGCAGGCTCTGAGCGAGGGCGAAAAAGCGGCAGGAGACGTCCGTGATATTTCCAAAAGCCGCTATGCCCGGAAGCTCAAGAAGAAAGCCAAGATGCAGGGCAAAAAAGGCACCAAAACCGCTAAATCTTCCGCATCGGAGCCAACTGCGGCACAAGATGCAGGTGCATCCGGCACCGGCGAGGGCGGCTCCAACTGGCTCTCCCGATGGCGGCAGAAACAGGACATCCGGCAGAGCTACTATGCCGCCGCCCGGTCGGGCACGGCGGCGCAGACCGCAGGCGGCAAAGCGGCATCCAACGGTGCATCTGCCGCCCGGTCCAGCATGGAACAGGCGGTGGAGAAAGGCAAAACTGCCGTCAACACCGCTGTAAAGGGGCTGATGAATGCTGCCAAAGGCAACGCACACGTTCTGGTGATCGTGGGCGTTTTTCTTTTGCTCATCCTCATGGTGATGTCGGGCTTTTCCTCCTGCGGCATCTTATTTGGTAGCGGCACACAGGTGTCCGGGCAGACCATGTACTCTGCCGAGGACAGGGACATCCGGGGCGCAGAACAGGACTACAAGAAGCTGGAAAAGGAACTGGATAAAAAAATCAAACGCACCCCTACCGACCACCCCGGCTACAATGAGTACCAGTATCACCTTGACCCCATCGAGCATGATCCGTGGCAGTTGACTTCTTTTCTCACGACCCTGTATGACGATTACACCCGGTCAGAGGTGCAGGGCAAGCTGAAGGAGACCTTCAAAAAGCAGTACCAGCTGACCACATGGGTGGAGGTGCAGATACGGTATAAGACCGTGTGGGTCATCAGTCCGGCAGGAATCCCAGTTCCCACACAGGTGCCTTATGAGTACCGCATTTTTCACACAAAGCTGGTGAACCGTGGCTTGGAAGTGGTCATTCGGGAAGAACTGAATAACGACCAATGGAGACGTTACGAGATTTTCCAAGATACCTTGGGCGGTAGACCTTATCTATTCAACGGCGGATTGCCGCCCGGTGGTTCGGACGGCTCCGGCGCACCGGGTATTGATTATCAGGTTCCGGCAGAAGCCCTGACCGACAGCGAATTTGCCGCCATCTACAAGGAAGCCCAAAAGTATGTGGGTACGCCCTACGTCTGGGGCGGCTCCACCCCGGAAACCGGTTTTGATTGCAGCGGTTATGTCTGCTGGGTCTACAACCAGAACGGCTACGATGTGGGGCGCACCACCGCCAACGGTTTGTGGAACAAGAGCCAGCACATCAGCGAGGCAGAGGCAAAGCCCGGAGATTTGGTCTTTTTCAAAGGCACCTACGACACCCCCGGCATGAGCCATACCGGAATCTATCTGGGCAACGGCATGATGGTCAGTGCCGGAGACCCCATCAAGTACGCAAACATTCACTCGTCCTACTGGGAGAAGCATCTCGCTGGGTTCGGACGGCTTTCAAAATGATTGGAGGAGTTTTATGAGCGAAAAATCGGATAAGCTGCGGGCAATGCTGGAAAAAGAGAAGGAGCGCCGCATCAAGCTGAACAACCGCATCGAGATTCTGGAGCGGCGCATTCAGGAGGAGGATTCCGCCGAGGTCAACGAGATGGTGCGGACTGCCAAGGTCACCCCGGAACAGCTTGCCGCCCTGCTGCGCCAGTCTGCAACTTCCACCCCGACCCCGGCTGCGCTGTCCGCCGTGGGTGCAACTTTCGAGAAGGAGGTCGATGCAGATGAAAATTAAGAAACTGGGTGCGCTGCTGGTATCGGCGGCACTGTGCGCTGGCATGGCGGCTCCCGCTTTTGCTTTTGAGGGCGAAGCCGCCCCTGTGGAACAGCCTGTTCTGCCGGAAGTGGTGGAGGAAGATGCTGTCACCGTCACGGATGAAACTTCTGGTGCTCTGACCCCGGAGGGCAACCTGACACTGGTGGACGATTACCACACCAATTATTCGGATGGTTCCGGGCAGCAGTTCATTACGCTGGTGTCGAAGTCCGGCAACACCTTCTATCTGGTCATCGACCGCAACGCCAAGGGGCAGCAGACCGTTCACTTTATGAATCTGGTGGATGAAGCGGACCTTTTGTCGCTGATGGAGGAAGAAGATGCAGATGCTTATACCGCTGAAAAGGAAGCGGCAGCGCAGGAGGAACAGGATAGGCTGAAAGCCGAGAAAGAAGCCAAGAAAGCTGCGGAAGAAGCGGCGGCATCTGGCACGGAACAGCCCAAGGAAAACAAGGTCACCAAGATCGCATCCGGCTTTCTGGGCGTGGTGGTGCTGATTGCGTTGGCAGCAGGCGGCGGCTTCTATTTCTATCGCCAGCAGATGCAGAAGAAAAAAGCCGAAAAAGAAGCCCTTGACCCCGATGCAGATTACACCGAGGACAAGGGCGATTTTGAAATTCCGACCGATGTGCCGGACGAGGACGAAGCCCCGGACGAGCAGGACACCGAACCTATCTGATTTTAAGGCGGCGTTTGCCGCCGTACATATTGCAATCCGAAACAGATTGGAGGGAACGCTTATTTCAATTCTAGTTGTAGCAGAAAAGCCCTCGGTGGCCATGTCCTACGCAAAAGTCCTCGGTGCGACTAGCCGTCAGGACGGCTACCTTGAAGGCAACGGCTATCTGGTGAGCTGGTGTATTGGTCATTTAGTGGAGCTGGCACCGCCCAATGTCTACGATGCCAAGTACGTTAAGTGGAGCATTGCAGATTTGCCCATCCTGCCGCAAAAGTGGCAGTATCTGGTGTCTGCGTTCACCAAAAAGCAGTTTGGTATCCTGAAAGACCTGATGAACCGCCCGGATGTGGATAGCATTGTCTGTGCAACGGATGCAGGGCGTGAGGGCGAACTAATCTTCCGCCTTGTCTACCAGCAAGCGGGCTGCAAAAAGCCCTTTTCCCGCCTGTGGCTGTCCAGCATGGAGGAAAACGCCATCCGAGAGGGGTTCGCCCATCTCAAACCGTCAACTGAATACGATGCGCTGTACAACGCAGCACTCTGCCGGGAACGTGCCGACTGGATGGTCGGCATCAATGCGTCCCGGCTTTTTTCGTGTCTGTACGGTCAGCCGCTGGCGGTGGGGCGTGTTATGACCCCGGTGCTTGCCATGACGGTAGTGAGAGAAGCCGCCATTGCCGCCTTTACCCCGGAAAAATTCTACACGGTGGATTTGGAACTGACCAGCGGCTGCACGGCATCCAGCAAGCGGTTTGCACAAAAAGAGGATGCCGAACTGCTGCTTTCCAAATGCCGAAAGGAGGGGCGTGCCACGGTGCAAAAGATGGAACTCAAGGAAAAGTCCGAAAGTCCGCCGCAGCTCTATGACCTTACTGCATTGCAGCGGGATGCAAACCGTCTGCTGGGATTTACGGCGCAGCAGACCTTGGATTATGCCCAAAGTCTTTACGAAAAACGGCTCATCACCTATCCCCGAACGGATAGTCGCTTTTTGACGGAGGATATGGCGGCATCCCTGCCGGGGCTGGTGACGAATACGGGCAAGGCGTTTGCTGTGGAAGAGCCGTTTCCCATCCATGTGCAGCAGGTCATCAACGGCAGCAAAGTCACCGACCACCATGCGCTGCTGCCTACGAAAAGCATGGCAAACGCAGATCTTGCCGCCCTCCCTGCCGGGGAGCGGAATGTCTTGCAGCTGATTGCCGCACGGCTGCTCTGCGCCGTGGGTGAGCCTTACTGCTATGCAGAAACCACCTTGACTACCATCTGCGCAGGCGAAGAATTTACCGCTAAAGGCAAAGTTGTGCTGTCCGAGGGATGGAAAACCATGGAGCGGAAAATGCTGGGCGAACTGCTGAGCAAGCAGAAAGAACCGGCTGTTCTGCCCGATGTGCAGGAGCAGAGCCAGTGCAGCGTTGCTGATGCCGAACTGAAGGAAGGCCAAACGTCCCCGCCGAAATCCTACACGGAAGATACGCTCCTGTCCGCTATGCAGGCAGCGGGTGCAGACAGTATGCCGGAGGGTGTGGAACGTCAGGGCATCGGCACCCCGGCCACCCGTGCCGCAACTATTGAAAAGCTGGTGCAGAAGGGTTTTCTGGAACGCAAGGGCAACAAGAAAACCAAGGTGCTGCTGCCTACCGACAAGGGCAAAGCCCTCATCACCGTAATGCCCGAAGAGATTCAGTCTGCGGATATGACGGCTGACTGGGAAGCGAAACTGCTGCAAATCGAACGCAGCGAAATGGAGCCGGAAACTTTTATGACTGAAATCAAAGAGATGATTTCCTCGCTGGTAACGACCACCGAGGCTGCGAAGGGAGCGAATGCACTTATGAAAAACAAAATCATTGGTATCTGCCCGAATTGCGGTGCAAATGTTGTGGAGCGTGAAAAGGGCTGGTTCTGTGAGAACCGGGAGTGCCGTTTCGTACTGTGGAAGGACAATGCGTTCTTCAAGCGTCTGGGCAAGCGGCTGGATGCTCATGCAGCGGACAAGCTGCTGCGGGATGGTCGGGTCCGGCTGAAGGACTGCAAGAGTGCCAAGGGCAAGACCTACAATGCCACCGTGCTGCTGGGCACCGAACCTGATGGTCGCTGCAAGTTTTCGCTGGAATTTGAGAACGGGGGTTGCTGATGAAGGATGACGCTGTAATAAAGGACAACGAGGCGGTCTACCTCCTCAACGAGCAAACGTATCTGCATCTGCGGGAAAATCTCGCAGGTGTCGGGTACGAGGTTTTTGACAAGAACAGCCCTCTCCCGGTGGAGGAAGGGCAGATTCCACGGGAGGTTCTGGACAACACCCAGCGGCGTATCGAAACTGCCCGTGCGTACTATCTGGCAGAGCATCCAGACGAGCCTGTGGGGAGGATTCAGAACGTTGCCGTCACCACTTTGGAGAAGTTTCGCTCCGGGGTTCGCAGGCGCAGGAATTTGGCTCCACGTTCTCTGTCGGAAAATGATGTACGGTTCATCGACCCGATGTACAACGAGCTGTTCCGGGTGCCGGACGGCGGAGTTGTGCAGATGACTTACCCGGACGGGCACCAGTACTCCGAGAAGGTCGAATACCTTGATGATTACCACATGAGGATCGGTTCCTTGGTGCAGCACATCTGCGAATTTGCAGAGCGCATGGCGCGCAGCCATGCCATCGTGGAACCGGAGCCGCTGACACAGCAGGAGCAGCGGGCATGGAATCTGGAATACGACTATTACCTCACCGTGCAGGCAGATAATAGCTCGTGGGAGTATGCTCTTTATCAGGGCGACTGCTGCCTGTTGGAGCGTGGACAAATTGATGCGCCCGAACTGATGATAGAGGAGGTGCGGGACGAGATCCTGTACAGCCACAATCTGCGGAACAAGGACTGCATCCCGCTCACTCAAGAGGAGTTTGCGCAGAAACTCGCAGACCGAAATGAGGTTCAGTCATACCGCATGAAGCAATTCCAGCAAAGCGGGCACGACTGCTATCTGGTCATGCAACTGCAACAGGATGCAGACCCTGCACTTCGCTTTGCCGCCATGCGTTATCTGGAAAAGAAAAACATCGCTCCGTCCATTGAAAATTACGAGATCCTTTACCGGGGCAATCTCCCGGAGGGAAAGCGCAGCGTTCCGCAGGCAGAGCTGTTGGAGCAACTGTACCAGAAATTCAACTTCGCTCGCCCGACGGATTACCATGGGCACAGCCTGTCGGTCAGCGATGTGATCATGCTGAATCAGGATGGGAAAATCTCGGCGCATTATGTGGACAGCATCGGCTTCAAGGAACTGCCGGGATTTCTGGATAAAAAGGCAGAACGAACCTCGGTTCTGCAAACGCTCAAAGAGAAGTGCGATGCCCCGGAGTGCAATCCCACCGTCTGCCGGAAAGTGAGGGATGCCCATGAACTTTAATCACGAGGAACTCATGCTGATGATGCTCTACAACACCGGCACCCGGCTGGGGCTTATCCACGAACTGCGGCTGATGCAGTGCTACCTAATGCCCGATGAAACCGCCCTGCGGGAACTGTCCGAAGGCGTCATCGAGAAGCTGAAACTGCTGACCGATGCGGGGTTTGCCGAACTGGAATTTCCCCCGGACTGATTTTTGCCGCCTGCGGGCGGCGTACATAGGCTCTTTTGTTACGAAAAATTTTCGCAAACCGCAAGAAACTGGGCTTGATAGAATACTTCCATTCATGCTATACTAGAGCCAGCTTTAATGCACAGAAAAATAGAAAGCGGAGGATAGCCAATGGATACCCAAAAAAGATCACCCATCGACCGCCTGCTCTTTGCCACTTTTCTGAAAGGCCGCACTTCTTCCCGTGATGTATGGGAAGAAAAAGGCGATATGACCCCCGAAGATAACAAGAAGATCATCGAGGAGACCAACGAGATCATCAACGATGATTCCACCTATCCCTTCATCAGCTACCTGTCCGACCTGCTTGCAAAATCCAAGCCTTCCGATGATGATGTCAAGAAGCTGCACGACTGCATTGAAAAAGTTGCAGTTGCATTGGGGCAGGACAGCACCGATGTGTTCCGTGCGCTCCTTGCCAAGCTGATCGAGGAGCCGGAAGAAAAGCAGACCTTTGACCGTCTGCTGGAGATGGCAGAAAAGTTTGCTGCAAAACACGAATAAAATACCATAGATTCCATAAGCGAGTGACCTGAAAAGGCCGCTCGCTTTTTTGTTTACCATGAACTTGAAGGGAGGAACGCTATGCCAAGCAAAACCGAAGAATACCTTGCCCTTGCCCAGCGCACGGCGAACGGCTTGACCCGGTACTGGGAAAGCTGGACGGACTATCTGACCACAGCATCCCGGCTGTACAAGTACCCCTTTGCGGACCAGCTCATGATCTACGCCCAGCGCCCGGATGCCACCGCCTGCGCCGACTTTGACATCTGGAACAACCGGATGAACCGCTATGTGCGCCGGGGTGCCAAGGGCATCGCTCTGCTGGACGAATCCAGCGGATTTCCGCGCCTGCACTACGTTTTTGACGTAAGCGACACCGGGGTGCGCCGCAATTCCCGTGACCCGGAGGTGTGGCAGTACAACGATGACCTGAAACAGCCGGTTTCGGAAATGCTGAGCAAGACCTACGGCATCAGCGGAGAGCGTGTCAGCCAGCAGCTTGCCGATGTTGCCGGGAAACTGGTGGCAGATTACTGGGACAACAACGGCGAGGACATCCGTGCCATCGTTGACGGCTCGCTGCTGATGGATTATGATGAAGCCGGGGTGGAGATGCAGTTCAAAAGCGCAGCAGCAATGAGTGTCACCTACACGCTGCTGGAACGCTGCGGCTTTGAGCCTGCCGGGTGGTTTGACAAGGACGATTTTCAGGCAATCTACAACTTCTCCACCCCGGATGCCGTCTTTGCCCTCGGCGCAGCAGTCAGCGACATGAGCCGGGAGGTGCTGCGTAACATCGAGCGCACCATAAAAACAACCATTCGCCGCCGCAATGCAGAAAGGAGCCAATATGAATACGAACAGCAGGAACGTGACCTACTCTACCGTCGGGGACTACCAACTCCCGAACCTGACCCTCAGCCAGCCGAAGATTCCGTTGGGCAAGTACGGCAGGATGCGCCGGAACTATCTGAAGCAGCATCACCCGGTGCTGTACAACTCGATGCTCCTGAACGGAACGCTGTGCCCGCACCTAATGGAGGTGGAGCAGACGGCAGAGAGCCGGATGCAGCAGATGATGGCCGAACTGCTGAAGCAGAACCCAGCCCCGGACAAGGAGAAGAACCAGATGAGCTGGGTGAGGCACATGAACAGCCTGCGGGCGCAAACCGAGGAAATCATTCTGACGGAGCTGATTTACAGCTAAGTTTTCTGGATGCCGCCATCCCTACCGAAGCAGAACAGATTAAGAACATCAACCGAGCGGAGAGCGAGAAATCGTCCTCCGCTTTTGTTTTGTCGCAGGCTGAAATCGAGAACGAACTGCGTAAGCATGGTTCTGGGTTTACAGGTGGCAAGCAACGCATTATGGCACTGTACCAGACCCAGCCTGACCGAAAACTCCGTGCCAAGGCGTTGGCAAAGGAGTACGGCATCGGTGGGCATTCCCACGATTTTCTGGACGGCAGTCGAGGCTTTGTCAACCACGACGGGAGAGGAATGGAATTCGACCACTATCCCGACCACAAGAAATTCATCCTGAAATGGGCGCAGGTGGAAAAGTATATCGACCTGATGATCCAGTCCGACCGCTACCTGACCGACAAGGAAAAGGAGCATTATTCGCCGCCTGCGCCTGTCAGCGTAAAGCCGGATGGTGCCATAGATCGTGCCAAAAAACTGATCCGGGAGTTTTGTCAGGAGGAGTACGACTCCGAGCCGGACTTTTCCGATCTGACTAAAATCGGCATTGCCTACACCCACGCCACCGATGAGGATATTCCCATTCAGGTCAACGTGGATCTGGTGGGGTATCGAGTGGAGCGGTATATGGGCGAGGTATTGATAGATGAGCGGCAGTACGAAAGTCTGGAAGACCTGACCGAAACCGAGCTGGAAGCTTTGGACTTTTCGGAACTGGTCAGCGTCACGGATGAGGAATTGGAGCACTACCACAGCAAAGTGGAGGAACGCCCTGCACTGCTGCCGCTGGATGCCGCCACCGAGTACAATGCCCTGAAGGAGCAGCACCCGGATGCGCTGGTGGGCTTTGAGCAGAACGGACAGTTTGAGTTTTACGCAGATGACGCGCAAAAAGTCAGTGAACTTCTGGGCGGCAAACTTCTGGAAAAAGAAACAGCACTGGGCACCGTCCCGGTCATCGGCTTTCCCCGCGACCAGTGGGCATACCGTGCCAAGCAACTGTGGCAGTGCGGCGAGAACGTCTATCTTGCCGGGCTGAACGAGGACGGCACCCACCACCAGACCAAGTACCTGCGCCGGGAAGATTATCTGCCGCTGGGTGCTACCGTCCACATGGAGGGGCGGGCCTTCCGGGTGGACACGGTCAACTTTGATAAGGACAGCGTCACCTTGCAGGATGTGGCACTGGCCGACCTGCGGATGCCAATTTTTCGGGAAGAACCGCTATCTGTTGTCCGGGAATTGTACGAACAGCAGGACGAGGCCCTTGACGCTGCTCCCGAAAAGGCCGTTGATTATAAGGTCGGGGACGATGTTGTGGTAGACCTTCTCACACGAACCATCGAGGGCAAAATCGGCTATGTGGGCGAAACCGATGTGCGCATCGACACCAGTGCGCAGGGCTATTCGTGGAGCAACGAGGTGCTGAACAAACAGCAGTTCGAGGACAGTCTGCGACGGGATGAGCCTACGTCTGATGAATCACTGGACAAGCTGCCTATCTCTGGGGAGGTCAACGGCGAATGGCAGACATTCCCGGATGTTGCCGCCGCAGACGAAGCCCTGAACGCCGAACCTGTGCCGGAAGTTGCCGGGAATTTCCACATCACGGACGAGCATTTGGGCGAGGGCGGTGCAAAGCAGAAATACGCCCGGAATATTGCAGCTATCCGCACCCTGTTTCAGTTGGAACAGGAACACCGGGGTGCCACCGCCGAGGAACAGGAAGTGCTTTCGCAGTATGTGGGCTGGGGCGGTCTGCCGGATGCCTTTGACCCGGATAAGAGCAACTGGTCAAAAGAGTACACGGAACTGAAAGGGCTGCTCTCCGAGGACGAATATGCCGCTGCCCGTGGCTCTGTCCTGAACGCCCACTACACTAGCCCCACCGTGATCCATGCCATCTACGATGCCGTGGAGCGCATGGGCTTCCGGTCTGGCAACATCTTGGAGCCGTCCATGGGTGTAGGCAACTTCTTTGGAATGCTGCCGGACAGCATGGCAGACAGCCGCTTATACGGCGTGGAGCTGGACAGCATCACTGGGCGTATTGCGAAAAAACTGTACCCGCAGGCTGACATTACCATTGCCGGTTTTGAGACCACTGATCGCCGTGATTTTTATGACCTCGCTGTTGGCAACGTGCCCTTTGGTCAATACAGGGTCAACGATAAGGCGTACAACAAACTTGGCTTTAGCATCCACAATTATTTCTTTGCGAAAGCTATCGACCAAGTGCGTCCGGGCGGTGTGGTGGCGTTTGTCACCAGCCGCTACACCA
>ERZ791846.878-NODE-878-length-11569-cov-12.5802_pt1 | contig 11569 bp, 10 predicted proteins | sample MGYA00510289_ERZ791846 | MGnify/ENA primary metagenome ERZ791846 (study PRJEB30046, sample SAMN00715274) | human gut metagenome | study: EMG produced TPA metagenomics assembly of the A metagenome-wide association study of gut microbiota in type 2... | reverse complement strand
CAAAACTGCGAATTTCCGCAAAATAGAGCATTCCGTAATCCGTGAATGAATAGATGCACACGGGATAGATGTCGAAATCTTTTGCACCCGTTTCTTCCCAAAGTTCACGCTTTGCGGTTGCTTCAATATCTTCGCCGTCCTCACGATGACCGCCCGGAATTTCATATGTATCACGCTCTTTGTGCTTGCAGAAAACCCATTTTCCGTTGTATCTCGCACAAATTACGGCGTATTTCAACGGCTTGTCTGCGTTGAGGTCGAAAAATTTAACTTTCATAGCTAATCCTTTTAATCAAAATATCTCACGAGTGAAATTACCTTGCCGAGCAACGCAACTTCATCAACAATAATCGGTTCAAAATTGTCATTTTCGGGCTGAAGTCTGAAATGACCGTTTTCCTTGTAAAAACGCTTTACGGTCGCCTCGTCACCGACAAGAGCAACAACGATTTCGCCGTTCTCCGCAACAGGTGTGCGGTGAACAATTAAAATATCATCAGGTAAAATTCCTGCGTTAATCATACTTTCGCCCTGAACACGCAGAGCAAAAAGCTCTCTGCCCCTTTTTAAACTGTCGGGAACAGGCACATAACATTCAATATTCTCAACGGCAAGAATCGGATAACCTGCCGCAACTCTGCCGAGTACAGGTACATCGGTGCTTTTCTCCATGCCGTTAATCTGAATACAACGGTTCACACCGTGTTCTCTTGAAATAAGTCCCTTTTCTTCAAGTGCTTTGAGGTGGTGGTGAACGGTTGATGTGGAGCTCAGTCCCGTTTCCTCACAGATTTCACGAACGGACGGAACTCTGCCCTCATCTGCACATTCCTTTAGATAATCGAAAATTTTCTGTTGGCTTTTGCTTAAAGGTTTCATATCGCAACGCCCCTTGTTTGTAATTACAGTATGATTGTACCATATATTTTCGGAAAAATCAAACATTTGTTTTATGATTTTTGAAAAAATTTTTTATTTCGTCGAATAAATAAAGAAATTATTTGAGTTTTGATTGATTAACAGAAAAAACAGATGCTTTTCATTCCGATTTCAAAAAGGGTTCACACAGTTTTCATATTTGCATTGTTTAATATAAGCGTACTCAGAAAGACGGAACCGCATCCGTCAGAGTATAATTGTTCTACCCTCCTCAATGCGAGTCTGAACAAAGACTCGTAATTGTACCCCTCATTTTTTAAAGAACATAAGAAAGCACCGGGTCGCCGCAAGCCCGGTGCTTTCACTTTTTCAGGATTATTCCTGAAAAAGTGGGTGAAATTCGCCTATGGCGAGTGAAATCTGACTTTGTCAGGTGAAATCGTCCTTGCGGACGGTGAAATTGCCCTGTCGGGCAGTTGTGGTCGGGAAGATAGTCGGTTTGTAAAACAAATTTGTAGCCCGATTGTAGCGGCGAACCGTGTTCGCCAATCGTACAATATGTTTTTACTTGTTTTGGTTTTGCAACCAAAACAAATGGCGATCACTGATCGCCGCTACATTGAATTGTGCAGACAATCACAATGCCACGCTCGGGCATAATAGTTTTTTTAAATATTGCAAACTATCTACACGAACTAAAATAAACACGAACGAAAATAAACATAAACTAAAAAATTGAATTATCATCTGCACTATGATACAATATATATAGTAAAGTGAGGTGCTTGTATGCTTGAGAACAAACTCGGATTGACTTCTTCTGCGGAGCTTGCTCGTGAAGAGGAGCGAATCAGTAAGAAAAAGGCGGCAATGCTTTTTGAAAATCACATTCTTGACAACCTTAAAAGCGGAAAGTTTTCGACATTACAGACAATCCACAAGTACCTTTTTGATGAAATCTACGATTTTGCGGGAAAGTTGAGAACCGTAAACATTGCAAAGGGCAATTTCAGATTTGCACCTTTGATGTACATTGAATCAGCTTTGAAAAATATTGATGAAATGCCGCAGAGCAATTTTGATGAGATTATAGAAAAGTATGTCGAAATGAACATTGCGCACCCATTCAGAGAGGGCAACGGTCGCAGTGCACGAATCTGGCTTGACCATATGTTGAAAACGGAAATCGGCAAGGTTATCGACTGGAGCAAGGTTGACAAGGAAGATTATCTGCTTGCAATGGAGCGCAGTCCCATACGGGATATCGAGATAAAATATGTTCTGAAAAACGCATTGACCGATGAAATTGACAGCCGTGAGATGTACATGAAAGGCATTGACCACAGCTATTATTATGAGGGCTACACAGCGTTTAAAGCGGACGAACTTTAGTAAAATTGAAAGTTGACGGCGAGCCGCCGTTCTCAGTCCGAGAAGATAGTTTTGATAGGGGCAAGAGCAAAATGCCCGAATGAAAATGTTTATTGAAAATTGTGCAAACAGTTACAATGCCACGCTCGGGCATAATTGGTTTTTAAACATTGCAAACTATCTACACGAACGAAAAAATATGAACATAAAAATAATGGACAGCAGAAATAAAATCTGCTGTCCGATTTGTTTTTTATACATATATAGTTATTTTCTTTTTCTTATAAACCAATATATCAAACCAAGCGCAACGAGGAAACCGCCGAGGATGCAACGGAAGATGATATTAAGCGTACCCTCAAACATTGGGTAGCCTGCAAAGGTTCGCAGTCCGTACCATACGGTCATGAAGATAAAAAACACAGCCATTAAAACTGCAAGCAAGCCCTGATGTTCGTGGCGATATTTGATTCCTACGATAATCATTAATATTGCAAGAGCCGCCCAAAGCCATACATACATATTCTGAAGAAATTCGCCCATAAAATTCACCCTTAAACATTACTGATAAGTAGATTATAGAGTATCCTCGGCACAATGTCAAACCGTGTTATGTGAAGATTTTCTGAAAACGAAAAATTTTTTCAAAAACGCTTGACTTTTACTGACTTTGGTATTATATTATGAGTATAGCAATTAGCACTCACCTATCGAGAGTGCTAAAACAGCAAAAACCGACACGAAATGAGGTGAACGGTATGGAGCTGGCTGAAAGAAAAAAGAAAATATTATCGGCAGTAATCGAAAGCTATATCAACACAGGCGAGCCGATTGGTTCAAAAGCGTTGATTAACGAAACGGGACTTGAGGTTTCATCGGCAACGGTGCGAAATGACCTTGCAGACCTTACAAATAAAGGCTACTTGGTTCAGCCGCACACCTCGGCAGGACGAATTCCAACGCTGCAGGGTTACAGATACTACATCGACAATCTGATGAAAATTACCCCCGTAACCCAAGGCGGACGGGAATATGTTGAATCCGAGCTTTACAAAAGCGCAGATTCCCCCGAGAGTATTCTCAAAGAGGCAAGCGGTGTTATTTCAAGGCTGACAGGCTGCACGGCGGTAACAACAACCCCTTCGGGTGAGGAAAGCAGAATCCACAGAATAAGATTTGTTCAGACGGGTTCGCACACGGCAATGGCTGTTGTGATTGCCTCAAACGGAATCATAAAAACAAAGCTGTTTCGTTGCGATTTCCTTTTGAATCCCGAACTTTTGACCGTGTTTGACAAGGCATTTAACGAAATCTTTTCGGGAATGAAGCTTTCATCGGTCAACCGACCGTTCATACAGACAGCGGCGGCAAGGCTCGGTGAGCTTTCAATGTTTACCCCCGGAGTGCTTGTGGCAATTATGGAGGCTTGTGAAACGGCAAAGGAAGTCAGCGTTTATCTCAGCGGTGTGACAAAGCCGTTGTTTATGTCCGATGTCAATTTTCTTAACGCACGAAATGTTATGGAGTTTTTGAACAACAGACACGACCTTGCGGAAATGCTTGAAAATCTTCCGCTTGACACCTCTGTAAGCATAGGCGGCGAAAACAGCAGAACAGAGCTTGCAGGGAGTGCGGTAATCTCCACACGATACCGACTTGACGGCAATCCGTCAGGTGTACTTGCGGTGATAGCGCCCGTGAGAACGGACTACGCGAGAGCAATTTCAATTCTTGAATGTGTGTCCGAAAGCGTTAGCACTCTTATTGATGAGCTGATAGAAATATGATAAATAAAAATCCTTGAAGGAGGATAAAGATGACTAAGAAAAAATCCGAGAAAACCGAAGAAAAAAAGGTTTCCGAAGAAACAGTCGCAGAAGAAACTGAGACTGAAAATACCGAAGAGCCTGCAAAGGATGAAAATGCGGATAAAATCAAGGCTCTTGAAGATGAGCTTTCGGCACAGAAGGATAAGTATATGAGACTTGCCGCCGAGTACGACAATTACCGTAAAAGAACGGCAAACGAAAAGCTTTCAATCTATGACGATGCAACTTCAAAGGCTTGTATCGAGCTTCTTCCCGTTGCAGACAGTGTAACGCTTGCTCTTGCAAATCTGAAAGATGCCGATCCCGATATCATCAAGGGTATTGAGCTTATTTCAAATCAGCTTGCAAAGAGCTTTGAAAAGCTAAAGATTGAGTCCTACGGCAAAGCAGGCGATGCATTCGATCCGAACTTGCACAATGCGGTTTCAAAGATTGAGGACGAAAACCTCGGTGCCGACACAATCGCAGCCGTTTATCAAACGGGTTACAAAATCGGCGACAAAATTATCCGTCACGCAATGGTACAGGTTGCCAACTGTGACTGATTTCATATATAAATATTCAGCAGAAAACACACAAACAAAAACAATTAAAAATTCAATTGGAGGAATTTATCATGGCTAAGACAATAGGTATAGATTTAGGTACAACAAACTCATGCGTAGCAGTTATCGAAGGCGGCGAGCCTGTAGTTATCGCTAACGCAGAAGGCGCAAGAACAACTCCGTCTGTTGTTGCTTTTTCAAAAGACGGTGAAAGAATGGTCGGTCAGGTTGCCAAGCGTCAGGCTATCACAAACCCTGACAGAACAGTTGCATCAATCAAGAGAGAAATGGGTACTGCTCACAAGGTAACAATTGACGGCAAGAGCTACACTCCACAGGAGATTTCAGCAATGATTCTTCAGAAGCTTAAGTCAGATGCAGAGGCTTACCTCGGCGAAACAGTTACACAGGCAGTTATCACAGTTCCTGCATACTTCACAGACGCACAGCGTCAGGCTACAAAGGATGCCGGTAAGATTGCAGGTCTTGATGTTAAGAGAATCATCAACGAGCCTACAGCAGCCGCTCTTTCATACGGTGTAGATAAGGAAAAAGACCAGAAGGTTATGGTATATGACCTCGGCGGCGGTACATTCGATGTATCTATCATCGAAATGGGCGACGGTGTTCAGGAAGTACTTGCAACAGCAGGTAACAACCGTCTCGGCGGTGATGACTTCGATAAGAGAATCATCGACTGGATGGTTGCATCATTCAAGACAGAAACAGGCATTGACCTTTCACAGGATAAGGTTGCAATGCAGAGATTAAAAGAGGCTGCCGAGAAGTCAAAGATTGAACTTTCAGGTGTTACAACTTCTAACATCAACCTCCCGTTTATCACAGCAGACCAGACAGGTCCTAAGCACCTTGACCTTACTCTTACAAGAGCAAAGTTTGACGAACTCACATCAGACCTCGTAGAAGCTACAATGGGTCCTGTAAGATCAGCTCTTCAGGATTCAGGTCTTCAGATCGGTCAGATTGACAAGGTTCTTATGGTTGGTGGTTCTTCCAGAATTCCTGCTGTTCAGGACGCTGTTAAGAAGCTCATCGGCAAAGAGCCGTTCAAGGGTATCAACCCTGATGAATGTGTTGCTATCGGCGCAGCTATTCAGGCAGGCGTACTCGGCGGCGAAGTTGAAGGACTTCTCCTCCTCGATGTAACTCCGCTTTCACTCGGTGTTGAAACAATGGGCGGTGTTATGACAAAGATTATCGACAGAAACACAACAATCCCAACAAAGAAGAGCCAGATTTTCTCAACTGCAGCTGATAATCAGACACAGGTTGAAATCAATGTTCTTCAGGGTGAGCGTGAATTTGCCCGTGACAACAAGCAGCTCGGTCTTTTCGCTCTCACAGGCATTGCTCCTGCAATGCGTGGTATTCCGCAGATTGAAGTAACATTTGATATTGATGCCAACGGTATCGTTAATGTATCTGCCAAAGACCTCGGTACAGGCAAAGAGCAGAAGATTACAATCAGTAACTCAACTTCAATGAGCAAGGAAGATATCGACAAGGCTGTTAAGGAAGCTGAACAGTTTGCCGCAGAGGACAAAAAGCGCCGTGAGGCAGTTGACGCTAAGAACGAGGCTGAAAACATTGTTTATCAGGCAGAAAAGCTCGTCAGCGAAAGCGGTGACAAGATTCCCGAGGATGACAAGAACGCAATCAACACAAAGGTTGCAGCTCTTAAAGAGGCTATCTCAAAGGACGATGCCGCACTCATCGGCACAGCTAAGGAAGACCTCCAGAAGACTCTTAACGATGCTGCCGCTAAGCTTTATCAGCAGGCTGCTCCGCAGGGCGGTGCTCCCGATATGAACGGCGCTCAGCCAAACGGCGGTAATCCTACAGGCAACAACGGCGGAGATCCTAATGTATATGACGCTGATTTCACCGATGTTGACGATAACAAGTAATTTATGTTAGAATAACATATAGTCAAAGGAGCTGTTATATGGCGGCTCCTTTTGGCTGTATAAGACGATAACCGGCTTGCAATATTGCGTGATTTCGGTATTTTGACAAAGGTGAGAGTAATATGGCAGACAAAAGAGACTACTACGAGGTGCTTGGCGTTCAAAAGGGCGCAAGCGACGATGAAATAAAAAAGGCATACAGAGCCTGTGCCAAAAAATATCACCCGGATTTGCATCCCGGCGATAAAGAATGCGAGGAAAAATTCAAGGAAGTAAACGAGGCTTATGAAGTTCTTTCCGACTCCGATAAAAAGGCTCGTTACGATCAGTTCGGTCACGCAGGAGTTGATCCCAACTACGGTGCAGGTGCAGGCGGAGCAGGAAGTCCGTTCGGTCAGGGTATTGATATTGACGATATCTTCTCCAGCTTTTTCGGCGGATTCGGCGGCAGACGCTCCAACAATGCAAACGCTCCTATGCGTGGCAGTGATATTGAAACTACGGTTTACATTTCATTTGAAGAGGCGGCAAAGGGCTGCAAGCAGACAATCAACTATTCATGCGTAACAACCTGTGACGACTGTCACGGAACAGGCGCTCAGCCCGGCACAAGCCCCAAGACCTGTTCGTCATGCGGCGGTTCGGGTAAGGTTACAATCAATCAGAGAACACCTTTCGGCGTTGTCCAGACACAGCGTACCTGTGATGCCTGTCACGGCAGAGGTAAGATTGTTGACAATCCTTGCAAGAAGTGCGGCGGTTCGGGCAAACAGCGCAAGAACAAGACTGTTGATGTAACGATTCCGGCAGGTATCAAGGATCAGCAGATTCTTAATGTAAGCGGCAGAGGTAACTCAGGTACAAACGGCGGTCCTGCAGGCGACCTTCATGTTTATGTAAATGTTCGTCCGCACCCTGTTTTTGAACGCAGAGGTGACGATGTGTGGTGCGAAGTTCCGATAACCTTTACACAGGCGGCTCTCGGAGCAGATGTTGTTGTGCCTACTCTTGACGGCAAGGTTTCCTACACGGTTCGTGAGGGTACACAGCCGGGTGATGTGTTCAGGCTCAAGGGCAAGGGTATTCAGCGACTCGGCGGCAGAGGCAGAGGCGACCAGTATGTAAGAGTTACCGTTGAAGTTCCGAAGAATCTTAACGGCAAGCAGAAAGAGCTTATCAAACAGCTTGACGGCGCAACAGGCGACAAGAACTACGCAAAACGCAGAAACTTCTTTGATAAAATCAAGAAGATGTTCAACGAGTAACACAGAATAAATAAGATTTGTGGGGCATTTGTCCCCACAAATTTTTTATACGGCGTGCCGCCGTTCCCAATTCGAGCAGATAATTTGTTGTGCAAAAAACATATTATGCCCGAGCGTACAATTGTGATTGTCTGAACAATTTATCCGCCACTACATTACAAACAAAAATATCGGCATAAAATGCCTGTGAATCAGAGGTTAAAATGGAATCCTGGACAGAAATAAAAATATCCGTTGACGCAAAGGATATTGACAGAGCAAGTGATATTGCAAATGTCGTAGTTCCCTACGGCATCTATATTGAAGATTACACAAACCTTGAGCAAGAGGTTGAGGACATTGCCCATATTGACCTTATTGACGAGGATTTGCTTGCAAAGGACAGAAACAAGGCTTTTGTTCACATTTATCTTGAACCCGATGTTTCGCCGTCAGAGGCGGTTGCATTCCTTTCGGAACGCTACAATGCGGAGGGTATAAAGCATTCAATTGAACTTCTTGACTGCCTTGAAGAGGATTGGAGAAACAACTGGAAGAAATATTTCAACCCGATTGAAGTCGGTGAAAAACTTCTTATCCGTCCGAGCTGGCGAGATGATTACGATGCAGGCAACCGCAAAGTTCTCAACATTGATCCGGGCCTTGCGTTCGGCACGGGCGGTCATGAAACCACAAGGCTTTGCCTTGAAATGTGTGAAAAGTACCTTAAAGAGGGCGATTCTGTGCTTGATGTGGGTTGCGGCAGCGGTATTCTCGGTATTGCAACATTGCTTTTGGGTGCAGACCGTGCCGTCGGTGTTGACATTGACGAAACTGCGGTTAGAACTGCGGCTGAAAACGCAGAAATCAACGGCGTTGCTGACCGCTTTACAGCTATCTGCGGCAGCTTTACCGACAAGGTTGAGGGCAAGTATGACATTGTTCTTGCCAATATTGTTGCCGATGCGATTATGTTTCTCTCAAAGGGCATTAAGGACTTTATGAAGGACGATGCCGTTTACATTATGAGCGGTATCATCGACACTCGTGCCGAAGAAGTCAAGGCGGCCGTAAGTCAGTATTTTGACATCATCGAAGAACATCTTGACAACGGATGGGCTTGTTTTGCCGCACGGCGTGCCGCCGTTCCCCGTTCGTGAAGATAGTATGATATAGAGAAAATTATTATACCCGAGCGTAGCATAGTGATTGTTTGTACAAATATTTACAAAAACAAAACAGCTTTCCGATTTTGAGTTCGGAAAGCTGTTTTTAATTTACATTAACTTTTTACTTGATTATCTCATATGACAAATTGTTTTCTTTTGCATATGCTTCGGCGACTGAACCTTTTTTGCAATACATTTTAAAGCCCTTGAGCGGAACACTGTCATAATTGTCATCAACATCCATACCAAGACCGCAATTATCCATTTCCTTTACGGAATCGGGAACCGTAACACTTTTAAGGTTCGTCATAGATGTGAACGCATCGCTTTCAAGAACCTTTACACCGTCGGCAATTTCAAGCTCGTATATATTGTCATTGAAGCTGAATGCAAACGAATCCACAACCTTAACGGTTTTCGGGATAACCACTTTAACCTTTACATCGGAAAGATAGACACCGAAGCTTGAAATTTCAACAACATCCACACCGTCAATCTGTTCAGGGATATTGATTGTAATTTCTGTGACTTCATTGTCGGAGTGAGACAGATTATTGTAGAAGTAATCATCGTCCACGCCCATGATTTTCCAACCCTCATAATCATCACTTTTACAATATGTAACATGAGATTTGGTATCCGTAAGGTAATCGTCCTCGTCAATGTCGGAAGTTGCACTGTCCGAATCAAATGTCGGAGCAGTTGATTCTTTGTCAAAGTCCTTTGAAATATAGCTTGAAGCACCGTCAATTGCTTTGTCGCTATGCTTATCTATAGTTTCGACAAATCTCGGAATAATGCTGCATGCCACAACGGAGATAATAACAATCAAAAGTAAGATAATACCTGCAACGACGCTTGTTATAATAACAGCAGTCTTTTTGCTCTTGTTATTACCGCCGTTCGGTGCATTTGTAAACTGCTGACTGCCGTTGTAACCACCGTTTTGGTTCGTAAACTGCTGACCGTAGCTTGTGCCGTTTTGATTCGGATTACCGTACCCGTTGTTGTATCCCTGACCATACTGCTGATTATTATTTTGGTTCACCTGATCGTAGCTCTGATTCTCTGTGTTATAGTCATAATTCGGCTGTTCGGGTGTCGGATTTTGATCAAACGAATCAACGCTGTTTGCTGTATTTTCCTGTGTGTTGTTCTGAGTGAGAGGTGATCCGCAGTTTTCGCAGAACTTACCGTCAGACTCATGACCGCATACGGGACATTTCATATTGTTTACTCCTCCAATTTGTAATTGTGAAATAATGTCTGTTAATTATAGCAAAAAAAGCAAAATGTTGCAAATACTCATTTGCTAAGTTCTTTTTCAATTATTTCTGCCGCTTCGTCAAGATAGTTTCCTGCGAAAAGTTCAATCTTTCCCTCGTCAACACATTTTGCAAGCTCGGGATCAATCGGTAGCTTTGCAAGCACCTGTGTGTCATATTCCTTTGCAACTTCCTCAATGTGACTGTCGCCGAAGATGCTGTGCTTCTTTCCGCAATCGGGACACATAAACCAACTCATATTTTCAACAAGACCTAAAATCGGCACATTCATCATCTTTGCCATTTTAACTGCCTTTTGAACTATCATTGAAACCAGCTCCTGCGGTGACGCAACAATAACAATGCCGTCAATCGGCAGGCTCTGAAATACCGTAAGCGGAACATCGCCTGTTCCGGGAGGCATATCAACAAACATATAGTCAACATTTTCCCAGATTACATCTTTCCAAAACTGCTTTACCGTGCCTGTGATAACCGGCGAACGCCACACCACGGGATCGGTTTCATGTTCAAGAAGAAGGTTGACGGAAATCATCTTGATTCCCGTTTCGGTAACAACGGGGAAAATTCCCTCATCGTTGCCTCTGCATCTCTCATGTACTCCGAATGCCTTTGGAATTGACGGACCTGTGATATCTGCATCAAGAATAGCCGTGCTTTTACCGAGTCTGTTAAATGTTACTGCGAGCATTGATGTTACAAGGCTCTTGCCTACTCCGCCCTTGCCCGACACAACGCCGATTACCTTTTTTACGCTGCTGTATTTATTGAGTTCTTCGTGCAAATTCTGCTCCTTGCTTTTGCAATCCGAAGAACAGCTTGAACAATCGTGGGTGCAACCCATTTAAAACATCTCCAATTTCATAAATTCATTTTATCAAAAGAAAACAATCAGTTTTCTTCAACATACGGTTCATCGCCGCCGCTCTCGTATGACTGTGTCGGCTGAGTGTCATCCGAAGTCTGTGACGATTCGGTAACACTGATATCACTGCTCTGCTGCGGCTCTGTTTCAGGCTGATACTCTGTCTGCGGTTCAGTTTGAACAGGCGCTTCTGTTTCCGGCTGATATTCAGTCTGCGGTTCATATGTCGGTTCTTCCGTGTAAACGGGAACATAGTTGTCATCGCCGTATTCCGTTGTAGGCTGTACCGTTGTCACCTGTTCCGTTGACGGTGCCGTGGAAGTGGAAGCCTTTTTATCATTTTTCTGTGAACTGCATTGTGTGAATGCAAAAACAACGGCAACAATAAGGCAGATTACCGCCGCAATTGTTAAGATAACCGCCACATTACGGCTTTTTTTTTTTTTTTTTTTT
>ERZ791846.874-NODE-874-length-11620-cov-4.58859_pt1 | contig 11620 bp, 10 predicted proteins | sample MGYA00510289_ERZ791846 | MGnify/ENA primary metagenome ERZ791846 (study PRJEB30046, sample SAMN00715274) | human gut metagenome | study: EMG produced TPA metagenomics assembly of the A metagenome-wide association study of gut microbiota in type 2... | reverse complement strand
GGGGCATAAAGTAGATTCATGCAATACCGATTTACACAAACTATTTTACACTCCCCTAAAATTTTTATCACTATAAACAGGACAAATACCATATGTATTAGGGGGCAGTTGTTTTAAAAAAGATTGATAATTATAAAAAGAACCGTCTGCAAACCTCGAATCCTGATCCATAGTTAATAACCACTTATACCTATTCTTCACTAATCCTAAGACCTCATTCAAAGAATAAGATATTCCTTTATTTTCATTATGAAAAATATAATGAACCTTATCTGCCTTTTTTAATGACTCAATTAATTGGCTATTTTCAAATGGAGAATTATCCACAATATAAAGAACATCTAAATATTCTATATAGGTTTCTATATTTTTAATAACCTCGCTATTGGGATTATATAAAATAACAATTCCAGCTAGTAAATCATTCATATTTTTCCTCATTATTTTTATCATTCTGCACGGAGAACCTCTTTAATAAAAAAAATTTACAAATCTCAATTGGATACCAAAACCTATCCTGAAAAATTTTTTTCCATGGACGTCTATGATACATAGGATCTGTAGATGTACCTACATGCCTAATATATTTCATCAAAACTGTTGAAATAAACATAACTCTATGGCCAGTCAATGGCGCAATAACACCAATCCATTTGTCATGATAAGGAATTGATGTTATTGGCAAACAATCACTGACAACATCTTTTCTCATAGCCATACAACACCCTAGATGGGTATCTCGTAGTAAATTCCGAATAACAGAAGGCCCTACATGCCCACGCCAATGAAAGAACGATTTATCGATAACCGTTAAATCTTCATAAACCACCTCTGCATCATGCTGAACAACATCTACATCTGAATGTTTATAGAAATAGTTGGTGATGAATTCCACTTTATTATCTAGCCATATATCATCTTGATCAGAAAGGAAAATAATATCCCCTTTTGCTTTTCTTAAGGCATTTTCAAAGGTTTTATTGACACCCATATTTTGAACATTTTTATATAAATGGATTCGATGATCTTCCATCGCATTAATTACTTCTCTTGTATTATCTGTTGAGCAATCGTCAAAGATAATGACTTCATCCTTACTGTCCAATTGTTTTAATATAGATTCAAGTTGACGTTGGACATATCGTTCGCCATTATAAGTTGCCATGCAGACTGAATTCATGTTTTCAGCTCCTTTTTACGATTTAAACAGGGTCTGCTTTAATTTGCCAAAGGCCTTCAGCGAGCGCTTCAAGTCTTCCGGGTCCTTCAGGCCCATGTAGAGCCGGTGCAGGATGTAGCGCGGGCGCAGGTAGTATTTCTTTCGCGCATAGGAACAAAAAGCTACCAAGTCATCGGCCGACAAACCAGGGATGTTCAAAACGCAGCTGACAGTACCGTCTTCATGGCAGTATTCATCATAGTTGCCGGAAATATAGCCATTACTCTTGGCCCAATCATAGGCTTCCGTGCCGGGATAGGGGATGAGCGGGAAGAACTGGGCCGTATCGGTATTGAATTTCAAGGCCGCCTGCAGCGTGCGTTCCATGGTTTCCCTTGTTTCGCCCTGGTTCCCTACCATATAGCAGGCATGGACCAAGAGGCCGGCCTTTTTCGCATTCTGCATGTATTCCGTAATCTGCTTCAGCGTCGTCCCTTTATGGATGTTCTTCAAAATCTGCTGGTTAAAGCTTTCTACGCCGGGAATCAATAAACGGCAGCCGGCTTTCCGCATCATCTTCATCGTTTCATAGTCGAGATTGACACGGGCATTGCAAAGCCAGCGGAAGCGCTTGTTCAAACCTTTGTCGATGAGCATCTGGCAAATTTCTACGACGCGGTCTTTATCGATGGTAAAGGTATCATCTTCAATGACGATTTCCTTAACTTCCGGAAACTCTTTGGCAATGTATTCAAATTCTGCAACGACGTTGGCGGCACTGCGCTTGCGGTATACATGGCCGTGCATGACCTGCGGATAGACGCAGTAGTTGCAGCGTGCCGGGCAGCCGCGGCCGGTAAAGATCTGGATTGCCGGATAGGTCGCTGCAGGAAAGGCGTAGTCATAGACATCGAGGTGTTCTTTAATGAATTTCGCCGCCATCGGGATGTCATCCAAATCGACGATAGGTTCCCGATCCGGATTGTTGACGATGCCCGTGCTGTTTTTATAGGAAAGCCCACGGATGCCCTGCCAGTCTTTGCCGTCGCGGAGCGCCGAAGCCAATTCCAGAATCGTCGCATCATATTCACGGCGGGCAATCATATCGACGGCCTTGGCCTTGGTCAATGTTTCTTCGACGGTTGCCGTCGGATGAGTCCCGACCATGACGATTTTGGCCTGCGGATTCAAAGCTTTCACTTTTTCAGCAAAACGGATATCGCTGTTGATGGAAGGCGTACTCGTATCAAGGACAAAAAGCGGTGTACCCTGCGTTTCTTTGGCCACGACAGCCAAGGTCTGTTCTTCATTATATTGTTTAGCCGGGGCATCGATGAAGCTGACATGAAAACCGTTCTTTTCCGCCAGCGCCGCCGCATAAATCAACCACAGCGGATAATAGAGAACGCCGCTGTGACCAATAGCCGGACTGCGGGATTCCCGTGAAAACTTCCCATATTCAGCTTTAAACGGCGGATTAATAAAACAAATATTCATTCATGTTCTCCCCTTCTCAAATAATGTTTCAGCAGGCCGTGATAAATATAATAGCCCATATAGATGCTTGATTGTACAACATTAAGGTCCTGGCTCTGCCGATAGACGTCCCAGGTCCAGGTCAGGCTCTTCCATTTATTGCTGGTCAGCGAGCCTTTCCCCTTGCGGTAATAGGCCAGTTCCTTTGGCAGTGAATAGGCCCGCCACCCCTGTTTCAGGATGTTGAGCCAGGTGATATAGTCTTCATGGCGCTGAGACGGCATCCGGATATCCTGAATCTGACTGCGGTCGATCATGACCGTTAGGCAGCCGATATCGTTGCCTTTCAGTAATTCTTTATAATCGACAAAATGCTTTGTCTTGACTACATTTCCCAAATGATGGATGTCTTCGCTGAACTGCCGATACCAGGTATAGGTAAAGGCATAGTGATATTGCTGCATGAAACTGACTTGATTCATCAATTTCCGCGGATGCCAGAGGTCATCGCTGTCGAGAAAAGCAATATATTGGCCTTTCGCTTCTTCAATGCCCTTATTTCGGGCACCTGACACGCCCTGATTACTGGCTAAACGATAGTAATGAATCCGCGAATCCTGAAATTCACGGACAATGACAGCAATATTCTCGGTCGAGCAGTCATCGACCACCAAAAGTTCCCAGTTCGGATACGTTTGCTGGCAGACAGACTGGATACTGTCCCGAATTGTATGACTGCTGTTGTAAGCCGGCATGATAATGCTGACAAGTGGTACTTGATTAGACATATGAGGAATCCATCCTTTGTGGGAATAAAACGAGTTTGTAGTTTGCAGTTTTTAGTTTGTAGTAAAACCGTGGCGAATCGGGCTCGCTGGCGCATCGCCGCTCCGTTCGGATTCAGATGCGGCGTTCCGCCGCGTCAGTTTCACGGGATTGTATGGCGCGGGAGCGCCTGGGACAGCGGCTTATCGCCTTTCGGCGATGTCGCGCGCGGGATTTTTGCCGATTGTTCCCGAGTCGAGATACACAGCGTTCGCGCGGGCTCGCCACGTGCGAGCCCCTACATCCGCATGGCATTTATGGGGCTATGCACAGAATTCACGCGGGTCGCCCAAGCGGCGACCCCTACGGCGCGGGCATAGCCACGCATATTATTATCGCCTGGCTGCGATTTCGTAGGGGCTACCGCTTTGGGAGCCCGCTACGCGCTGGAGGGGCTACCCGAAGCGTCGTTGTCAGTCTGAGTCTGTCGCAGCGGTACGCTGCATCTGAGTCCGAGGCGATGTGGAGCATACCGTTGTCCGCGTAGGGGTCCGCACGTGGCGGACCCGCGTGAATCCTTGGGTACAGCCAGAATTTATGATGGACGGCGCATGGTCGTAATACAATCCTGAATTTCAGGATGCACAGCATCCATTTGAATCCGAGGCGGGCCGCCGGTTATGGCGGCCCCTACGGGTCTATCTCTCGAACTTACTTAAATCCAAATCTTTGCCGCTGGCGTCTTTGCCTTCGGTGGCGCTCTTGGTGACTAGGATCTTGATGGTTTGGATCATGATGATGAAGTCTTCCCAGATACTGTAGTTTTCGATGTACATCAAATCGTAGACGAGTTTGTCATAAGGCGTGGTGTTATACTTTGCAAAGACCTGAGCCAGGCCGGTGATGCCCGGTTTGACGTTATGGCGATAGGCGTATTCGGGGTTTTCTTTTTTGAATTTTTCGACGAAGAAAGGCCGTTCCGGTCGGGGACCGACGAGGCTCATGTCGCCGTTGAGGACGTTTAGGATCTGCGGCAGTTCGTCGAGCCTGGTGGCGCGGATAAATTTGCCGACTTTGGTAATGCGCGGATCGTCTTCGGTGGCCAGCTGGGGACCAGAGTATTTTTCAGCATCGACGCGCATAGAACGGAATTTATAAACCTTATATTCCTTGCCAAAGCGGCCAACGCGGACCTGGCTGTAGAGGACGGGACCGCCGTCGCCGAGTTTGATGGCCAAGGCGACGGGAATGGCGAAAGGCAAGGCGCAGATAGCGGCGATACCAGCCAAGATGATGTCGACAGTGCGCTTGACCGCCCGCTGTTCTACGCTGAGGCGCAGGCTCTTGGGCCGGAAGACCGGGATGTCGTCGATTTTCTGCAGCATGGCACCGTTACAAAAGATTTCGTAAGAGCCGGGAATGATGTAGGGCTGGATTTCTTTATCCGTACAATAGTTGACGATATCCGCCTTAGTCGTGATAGGGATATCCGAGCAGATGATGAGTGTGTCGATGTCGCAGGATTCCAGTTCCTGACGCCAATCCTTCTGCGGGTCCATGATGACGTGCTGGAGCTTCAGCTTGAGCTGAGGCTGGGCACTCATGCGGTAATGGACATGACGACATTCGTCTTCGTTGCCCATAATCATGACGCGGCGGACGGGATGAAGGCTCTGTTCCCAACGCTGGACGGCCCGCTTCCAAAAGCCGAGCAGGACGAATTGTACGGCCGTACTGGAAATAATCAAGACCCGGGAATAAGCGAATTCATGAATGACAAAGCTCAAGGCCATGACGAGGATGAGGACCAGGAAGAGACTGACAGCCAGACTGATCAGGACTTCGCTGAAGCGCTTGTGTTCAATCGTATAAAGACCGTTGATACTGAACATCATGACCGTGAAGATAACGGCAATCGGCAGCATCCCCGAGTATAAAGCCTGATGTACTTCCCACGCACTCGGCGGGATAATCAGATAGGTCAGGAGTATGTAAGTTAGGGTGATGATAGTCACGTCACCGAGTAAACCGAAAAGTTTACGTGACGTAGGATAGACACGGGTCTTCATGACCTTTTTTCATTCCTTTCGTTGAGTTTGGGGCCGGTGGCCCCGTCGTTCGTCGTTAAGCCTCCCCTCATAGGGGAGGTGGCCAAAAGGCCGGAGAGGTTGGTTTGCCGGTCGCAGACCGCAGGCCGCCGGTCGTGAAACCATGCCACATTGACCAGTTGGATATATAGCTGACTGGTCGTTGTAAGAACCCCTCAGTCAGCTTCGCTGACAGCTCCAGCACGGCTCTCCGTTTTGGCAACCGTCCTGCACTTCCCTCCGGTCAGTCCCTGACGGGCCAAAAAGGGCCTATCCGGGGAGCCATACTACTAACGGCGTTTCCGTTTTTTATTATGATTTTCGTCGTAATAGTAGTAGTAATAGTAGCCGCTCTTGTGGTGCTGTGGGACTTTATTTAAGATGACGCCGAGGATGTTGGCATGAACTTTTTCTAAAACAGATTGGGCTTGTTTACCTTCGTCCGGGCTGATGTCACCACTGCCGAGGACGAGAACCGTTCCATCGACTTGGCTGCTCATAAGGACTGCATCGGTAACAGCCAGGACCGGCGGCATATCCAAGAAAACGTAGTCATAGGCTTCGGCCGCTTCCTGCAGGAGGGCTTTCATTTTCTTCGATCCCAGAAGTTCTGCCGGGTTCGGCGGAACAGGGCCACTAGTGACGACGTCCAGGTTCGGAAAGACATCGGCTTGGATGACTTCTTTCAGCGGCAGGTCTTCGGCAAAGCAGTTGCTCAGGCCCCGGTTGAGCAGGCCAAAGCGGCGGTGGACGACGGGTTTACGCATATCGCAGTCTATGAGCAGGATATGTTTATCGTCCTGTCCCATGACGATGGCTAAGTTGGCAACTGTCGTCGATTTCCCTTCGCTGGGAACAGCTGACGTAAAAACGAGGGTTTTCAATTGCTTTCCAGCACCGGCAAACTGCAAATTCGTCCGGATAGCCCGATAGGCTTCGGATACCGGCGACCGGCTGTCATAATGGGTGATGAAATCTATTTCCGCCATAATTTCCTCCTAATTTTCGACCACAAACCATCGCTGCTTCCCGTTTCTACCTGTAAGGTGCTGGTATCGGGAATCATGCCCAGGACAGGCAGGCCCAATTCTTTTTCTACGTCTTCTGCCGTCCGTATCTTGCGATACATGAGGGATTGGACGATGACCGTCCCCATGCCGACGATGAGACCTAACAAGGTCATGATGGCCATAATCAGGACTTTCCGCGGCTTAATCGGTTTTTCCGGCAATGTCCCCCAGTCGACGACCTGTACTTCGTTCGGCACCATGACTTCGGCGACCTTAGCTTCTTCCAGGCGTTTGGCCAGCATGACATAGATTTCGTTGTTGACGTCGGCATCGCGCTTGACGCGGACGAAGCCCTGTTCCTTTTCCGGTAGGGAGGCGATGATGGCGTCATTTTCCGAATCCATCTGGTCCAGGGCCGTCTTTTTGCTCTGGGCTACGGCGATGGCCGCTTCGTTCTTGAATTTATCGGCCAATAAGCCCTGCTGGACAGTATTGCTGGACGGCGCCTGCTGGGCGACAATCTTGCTGATTTCCTGATTCAGGGAATCACGGGTGGAGTTGATCTGGTTGTTGATTTCCTGCATCTTCGGATGTTCATCTGTATACTTGCCGACGTAGCTGGCTTTGGTCGCTTCCAACTGAGCCAGCTGGGTCTTATACTGCTGGATAGCCGGGCTGTCGGCGATGGAGACGCCAGCCGATCTGAGTTGTTCATTGACGCTGCTCAGGCCGGCCTGGGCCGTTTCTAGATTGAGCTGGTTTTCGGCCTTGGCCTTGTCGACGATGTTCAGCTTATCCGTGAGCTGCTTCATCTGGTCGTCCGTCGAGTACATCTTGTTGGCGGCCTGATACTGCTGCAGCTTATCTTCGGCCTGGCTCAATTCGTCTTTGGACGCAGCCAGCCGCTTTTCCAGGAACTCGCGGGTCCGCTTCTGTTCGTCATGGCTCAATTCCGTCAGGCGGTTCATAAAGCCCTTAATGAGGAGGTTATTGGCCTTCTGGGCCTGTTCCGGCGACTTGCCCGTGACGTCGACTTCCAGAATTTCTGTATCTTTATACGGTTTAGTAATAATGTGTTTCTTGACATAGCCATCATAGTCAGGCAATTTCCCATCGTCATCACGTTCTTCTGTCTGGGAGATGACCGGCAGGACGACATTGCGGCTCTTGAGGATTTCCGCGTCGGTCATCATGCGTTGCTTATCGTCCATGGCATTTCCGCCGGACACTTTGGACAAAATCGAATCGCCCAGGCCCTTATCCTGCTTGATGCGCAGCAGCGACGTCGACTGATACACCGGCGACGCAATGAGCAGATAGGCCCCGCCGGCAATCATGAGGGCCGCCGTAATGGCTGCGATTTTCTTTTTATTGGCCATGACGACTTGAAAGAGGTCTTTCAAATCAATGGTTATTTCTTCCACCCTGTTCAACTCCTGTATGGTAAATACTAATTGTTATCTAAGTTGTCTTTCGCTTCGGTAATCATGTAAATACTGCTGAAGATCGGCGCAATATCGCGGGCAAAGTCGATGCGATGGTTCTTGGTCAGGTAAAGGATGTCCCCTTCGCGAAGGGTGACGTTCTGCGACATATCGCCGGTTTTGAGCATATTATTGAGGTTAATGGGAATGAGCGATTTCGGCTGATCCTGATGGATGAGGAAAATCTTCTTCTTCGCCGTATCCCGCGTAAAGCCCTGAGCGGCACCGATAGCGTCGATGACGGTATGGCCCTTTTCCAGTTCCACGGCACCGGGCTGCCTGACTTCGCCAAAGACGTAGACCCGGATGCGGCCCAACTTGGAAATATTGACGGATACGTCGGGGTCGACAATATAGCGGGCCAGCCCCTGCTGCAGGACATCGGTAAACTGAGAGACCGTCATGCCTTCGGCGTGGATTTCCCCAACTAAGGGGAAGGACACGTTGCCATCGGGCCGGACGACAAAGGGCTGCTGATTATCTTTCGAATTGCCCAAATCCTGCTGCTGCGTGACGACGATGTTGAGCTCATCGCCAGGCCGCATATAATACTCTTCAGCACAGGCCGTCCCGGTCCACAAGGCAGTCACGGCGGCCAGTGCCAGTATACTTTTCTTTAACATCTGTATTCACATCCTATATTCAACCAAAGAGACGATGGAAAAAGCCTTTTTTCTCCTTTTGCCAGTGCGACGGCAAGTCGGGATAAAAGACGCGGTTCTTTAAAATACATTCGGCATTGCGCGTCGCCGTGTTCCAAAGATTGACGTGCTGCTTATCCTTGGCAGCCAGGCGGTCCAGTTCTTCGTGGGCTTCGCGTATATCCGTCGTGCGAGATTCCACGCGATGCCCGTCGCTGCCGAGGAAGTGGATCATGCCATTGCGGTAGAGGTCGCGGACGCGCTGCTGCAGTTTCGAGCCGAAATAGCCCGTGAAACTGCCTGTATTGCATTGAGCTAGGACACCCTTATTCATCCATGCCAGAAGCGTTTCCGGGCGCTCCATGAGGCGCTCATAGCGTTCTACGTGGGCCAGAAGTGGCAGGAACCCGCGCATTTGCAGCTCATAAATCATCTTTTCGACGATATCCGGCTGGGACTGGTCGGTCAGTTCCAACATGACATAGCGGCTGCCAGCCAGACAATAATCGTCGTGATTTTCCTTCATAAAGCGCAGCGTATCGCCGTTGAGTTCCACTTCCGCGCCCGTATAGATACGAATAGGAATCTGAGCCTTATCCGCTTCTTCCTGAAGGGCTGCTACCTTGTCGAGAATCGTCTGCCAGGCCGGTATATGGCCCTGACGATTGACATGAGGCGTCGCAATAATATCGGTGACCCCGGAATCGACGGACATGCGCAGCATCTGCAGCGACATGTCCAGCGATTCAGAGCCATCATCAATGTCGTATAAAATATGTGAGTGAATGTCTATCATGATAGTTCTCCGTCTGGGGGCCGGGGCCCCTGTCGTTCATCGTAGATCGTTCGTCGTTATGCCTCCCTTTATAGGGGAGGTGGCCTGAAAGGCCGGAGAGGTTGGTTGGTCGTGGGCGCCGGCCTGCGAAACCTCTCAGTCAGCTTCGCTGACAACTCTAGCACGGCTCTCCGTTTTGGCAACCGTCATGCACTTCCCTCCGGTCAGTCCCTGACGGGCCAAAAAGGGCCTATCAAGAGAGCCGTATTCTAATACCTCCACTGGATGGTGGCGGTGGCGAATTTGTCGTGGTCTGTATGAATGGTGAAGTCGGCGTTTTCTACGTTGGCGTAGCCGATGATGCCGCTTAAGTAGACGTCCTGGGCAAGTTTGGTCTGGCCAGTGAGGCCGAATTCATTGACTGTAGGATGGATGCGCATGCCCCGTTCCATTTCGGTCCGCTGGGCATAGAGGCCGATGGATGTTTCATGAGGCAAATAATGGCGGATGGCGCCGTAGTATTTGCGGGCATCGCGGCCCATGGCATCGCCCATGATGGCGTCGTGATAGGTCCAGCCGTTATTGAAGCGCTGGTGGCCGTACCAGTCGTCGCTGGTGTCGGCCATTTCCAAGGTCATGTCCCAGGACCCGTCATGAGTCAGTTTCGGCAGGTAGATGCCGGCCCGGTATGCGACTTTGGACGGCATATAGTGCGACTGGTCTTCGCCGTAGAGTTCGCCATAGAAGGTGACGCCAGGCAGGCTCAGGCGGAAGTCGCCGCCGGCGATGTCATCCCAGCGGTCCTTATCGGCATCGTCATTGCGGCCATAAAGCCAATGGCCCCAGTCAGAGCTATCCAGACCATTGCCGTCACCGCCGAGCATGGACAGGCGGGACAGGCCGAAGGTGAAGTATGATGTCGGCGAAAAGTCAGCGCGGATGCCGATGAGACCGGCATCGTCAGAATCTTTATACTTCGAACCTAGAGCAGCCGCACGATCACGCCGGTCGCCTTCAAGGAAACCGTAGAAAAGGTGGACGTCTGCCTGACCGAGGAAACGGAAGAAGCCGCCTACTTTCTGCGGTTCAATGAAGTGCGCCTGGATGGTCGTCAAGGGACGCATGTTGTTCCCTAAGGCCAGATTTCCCGTTTCCCCCTGTCCCCAGGACATGGCTTCTTTGCCGGCTTCAAAGGCCCAGATGCCGGCGCGGGTCTTGATATAGCCTTCTTCCAGGCTGGCGCTGAAATCGTTGTCCTTGTCATAGCTGAAGCGCGGCCGCAGGGCGATAGCCGTTTCATGACCGATGTTCCCGAAAATTTCGGCTTCCAAGATGCCATTGCCGTCGCGGCCATATTTATAGCCATTGCGATTGGCGCCAAAGGTCTGCCAGCCTGCATTGACAGCGCGGCTATAGGAATGGCGCGATGTATCTGAGAGCTGAGCCGCTGCCGTCAGCGAGACCGAGCGGAGTTTCAACGGATCGTATGTCTTTTCCCCACGCAGGGTAGCCACTTCCGGGGCTACGTACTGGGCCAGGGCATCGACCTGGTCCGCCAGGTATTTCGGCATCGGTTTGGTCTGTGCCTTATCCTGAGCTTGGACGACCCATTGAGCCATCTGCATGCGGCTGTACGGTTTGGCCCCATTGGGCATCGTATCGAGATAGCCCATGGCACTCAATTTCTCGATATAGCCATAGTACGGGCTATCTACGGAAACGTTGGCCGTCGTCGCCGGTGCTGCCAATACGCTGGCCGTCATACCCAAACTCAGCAGGACAGCACTCATCAAGGTCGTCTTCATCGTCATCAAACTCCACTTCATCATAAAATAAAAAGCATAATTAATATGCATTATTACTATTTCATACATAAAGTTGTGAACGTACTCCCGCCTATAGAGGCGAGAGCTTCCTGCTTCAACGAGAACAGCGCTACTGACTCCAAAGAGTTGCGGCGGCTTACACTCTCTCCACAGGCGTAGATTCCCGTGCGACCCACGGTATTTTATGGATTACGTCAGGCAGATATTCGCCTGGCTTCTTCCCGAATATTTATGGCAGCGTTCTTATCGCGGTTATGGTGACTGCCACATTTAGGGCAATTCCATTCCCTTATAGATAAATCCTTGGTTTCGTGGTTCTGATATCCGCAAACATGGCACAGCTGGCTGCTTGGATACCACTTGTCTATCTTGATAAGCTGTTTGCCTTGCCAAGCCA
>ERZ791846.873-NODE-873-length-11620-cov-9.70592_pt1 | contig 11620 bp, 6 predicted proteins | sample MGYA00510289_ERZ791846 | MGnify/ENA primary metagenome ERZ791846 (study PRJEB30046, sample SAMN00715274) | human gut metagenome | study: EMG produced TPA metagenomics assembly of the A metagenome-wide association study of gut microbiota in type 2... | reverse complement strand
GATCAGAAGCATAAAATCTGGTGGGGGGGGGTATCGAACCGCAGGTCACTGTACAGTGACAAATGGAAAGTAACCAGACATAAAAGAATCGAAAAGGATAGTTAGGGATAGATAGAAAATGAAAGGAAAAAGAATGATTGCAGGCATTCTGCTTGCGGGAATTTTAGCGGTCACCCTGGCAGGGTGTAAAAACACAGATAACACGAAAGAAGAAAACGAAAAGCCTGTTATTACCCTCGGCAGCGACAACTATCCACCATACAATTATCTGAATGAGGATGGTGTATCGACGGGAATCGATGTAGAACTGGCTACGGAAGCTTTCAAAAGAATGGGATATCAGTTGGAGGTTGTCCAGATCAACTGGGAGAAGAAAAAAGAACTGGTGGAGAGCGGAGAGATTGACTGTATCATGGGCTGTTTTTCCATGGAAGGGCGTCTTGATGATTACCGCTGGGCGGGACCGTACATAGCAAGCCGTCAGGTGGTTGCTGTAAATGAGAACAGTGATATCTATAAACTGAGTGATCTGGAGGAAAAGAACCTGGCTGTTCAGTCCACAACCAAACCGGAAGGCATCTTTCTGAACCGGACGGATGAGAGAATCCCCAAACTGGGCAATCTGATCAGTCTTGGACACAGGGAGCTGATCTATACGTTTCTTGGGAAAGGATATGTAGATGCAGTTGCAGCACACGAGGAATCTATCGTTCAGTATATGAAGGATTATGATGCAAGTTTCCGTATCCTGGAAGAGCCTCTGATGATCACCGGAATAGGTGTCGCTTTTGCAAAAGATGATGACAGGGGAATCTGTGAGCAGATGGATCAGACGCTGGAAGAAATGCGTCAGGATGGCACCTCCCTGAAAATTATTAAAAAATATCTGGATGATCCCCAGAAGTATCTGGAGGTGGATGATCTTGGATATTAAGAGAAAGAAAAAAGAAAAACGAATCCAGCTGTTCGGTGCTCTGATTGGAATCGGTGTGGCTGTAGTCTCTCCGCTTTATTTCTTCCACGCAGAAAAAGCAGAAGCAGAGAAAAGGCTGGTGGAGATTGTAAATTATGTGAAAGTGCAGTGCTCCACCTACACCCATTTTAATGAATCTTCGGAATCAAAAAGCCTCCTCCGTGCGATTGAAAGTGCCAGACAGATGAGTACCAATATTAACATGGAAACAGAAAACGGCGGTCAGCTGAGCCGGGAATTTCTGAAAGGAAACCTGCAGACTCTCTGGGTGGATGGTATCATTGTACTGGATAAAGAAGGAAAGACGGATTGTGAATACAGCACGGATGAATCTCTTGCCAATGAGATTACGGAGTATCTGCAAAAAGAAATTATCATGGATTTTGCCGGATATGAAGAAAGATCTTATTCGGAACGTTTTATTAGAGAAGACGGGTCGCGTATCGACATTGCAGCCTGTGCCAGAAAAGATGTACCGGGTATCGTTGCTGTTTATTATTATACATCTCCGGAATTTGTCAGAAACTACACACTGACGATACAGGGGCTTTTAAACGGTTATAGTGTTCAGAAAGATGGAACGATTATTGTTGCAGACAATGGGATCGTTGTTGCCAGCAATGATGAGAGTCTGTTGGGACAAAATACAGCCGACAACGAAGTTGTTCAGGCAATGAAAAAGCATACAGACAGTCAGCATATCTATCATTTGAGGAAGGAAGGAACCGGATGTTATGGAATCATGCTGAAGCAGCGTGATTATTATATCTACGCATATCTTCCGGATACAGAAGTATTCCGTAACCTGCCGCTAAGTGTAACAGCTGTCGTTTTTCTTTATTTACTCATATTCGGTATATTCTGCTTCTGGGGATACAGAGCGGATCTGGTACACCGGAAACATGAACAGGAAAAAGATGAAAAATATAAAGCAGAACTTCTGAGAGCAGCAAAAAAAGCAGAAGCAGCCAATGAGGCAAAAACCGAGTTTCTACAGCGAATGAGCCATGATATCCGGACACCGATCAATGGAATCTGCGGCATGATCGATGTGGCAGACCATTATGCAGAGGATATGAAGAAACAGACGGAATGCAGGGCAAAGATCAAAGAGGCATCCCATCTGTTGCTGGAACTGATAAACGAGGTTCTGGACATGAGCAAACTGGAGTCAGATGAAGTGATTCTGGAAGAAATCCCATTTAATCTGAACAGTATTTCTGAGGAAATACTGGGTGTGATCGAACAGATGGCCACAGAGCAGAATATCCGGATCCTTTGGGAAGAAAAAGAAGTTACACACTGGAATCTTATCGGAAGTCCGGGGCATGTAAAACGGGTTCTGATGAATATTCTGTCCAATGCGGTGAAATATAACAAAGAAAACGGATATGTCTATATCAGCTGTCGGGAAATCCCATCGGAACAGACAGCAATGACCACATTGGAATTTGTCTGCAGAGATACCGGGATTGGAATGACAGAGGCATTCCAGAAACGCATTTTTGAACCATTTGCACAGGAACATGCAGGAAGCCGCACAAAATTCGCCGGAACAGGACTTGGAATGCCAATTACAAAAAAACTGGTGGAGAAAATGGGCGGAACCATTTCCTTTGAAAGTAAAGAAGGCACAGGGACTACATTTGTGATTCGGATTCCATTCCGGATTGACACAGATAGGAAGGACAGGACTGAAACGGAAGAAAAAACGGAAACATCTATCCAGGGGCTCCATGTTCTTCTGACAGAGGATAATGAGCTGAATATGGAGATTGCAGAATTTGTACTTCGGAATGAAGGCACTGTGGTGACCAAAGCATGGAATGGACAGGAGGCTGTTGACATATTCAGAAAAAGCAGTCCTGGTGAATTTGATGTCATTCTTATGGATATTATGATGCCTGTCATGAATGGATATGAAGCAGCAAAGATGATCCGCTCTCTGGACAGAGAGGATGCAAAAGTGATACCGATCATTGCAATGACAGCAAATGCGTTCATTGAGGACAGAATGAGAGCAAAGGAAGCGGGAATGGATGAACATATTGCCAAGCCTGTTGATAGGAAATTATTAGTAAAAGTAATCAATGAGTTAGTAAAACACAATCAGAGGGAGCAGTTATAATGAAAAAGAAAAAATGGAACAAGTTAGTTTCTGGACTTTTGGTGATGGTGACGGTTATGTCACTTCTGTCTGGCTGTGGCGGGAAAAGTGCGGAAAAAGAAGACGCAGAAACCATCACAGTGTATTTATGGACCACAAGTCTGTATGAAAAATATGCATCATACATCCAGGAACAGCTCCCGGATATCAACATTGAATTTGTAGTAGGCAATAATAATCTGGATTTCTATCGTTTTCTGGATGAAAACGGCGGATTACCGGATATTATAACCTGCTGCAGGTTTTCCCTCCATGATGCAAGTCCCCTGAAGGACAGCCTGATGGATCTTTCCACAACCAATGAGGCAGGTGCTGTCTATGATACATACCTTAACAGTTTCAGAAATCAGGATGGCACCGTAAACTGGCTTCCTGTGTGTGCAGATACCCATGGCTTTGTAGTGAACAAAGACCTTTTTGAAAAGTATGATATTCCTCTTCCAACGGATTATGAAAGCTTCGTTTCTGCCTGCCAGGCATTTGATGAGGTGGGTATCCGTGGGTTTACTGCAGACTATTACTATGATTATACCTGTATGGAAACACTGCAGGGTCTGTCTGCATCAGAGCTGTCTTCTGTGGATGGACGTAAGTGGCGTACCACCTACAGTGACCCGGATAATACAAAGAGAGAAGGTCTGGACAGTACCGTCTGGCCGGAGGCTTTTGAACGTATGGAGCAGTTTATTCAGGATACAGGGCTGAGCCAGGATGATCTGGATATGAATTATGATGATGTGGTTGAGATGTACAAAAGTGGTAAGCTTGCCATGTACTTCGGCAGTTCTTCCGGCGTAAAAATGTTCCAGGATCAGGGGATTAACACAACATTCCTGCCATTCTTTCAGCAGAACGGCGAAAAGTGGCTGATGACTACACCATATTTCCAGATAGCTTTAAACCGTGACCTGACAAAGGATGAAACACGCCGGCAGAAAGCAATGAAGGTACTGAACACAATGCTTTCAGAGGATGCGCAGAACCGGATCATTTATGATGGACAGGATCTGTTAAGCTACAGCCAGGATGTGGGTCTCAAGCTTACAGAATATCTGAAGGATGTGAAACCTGTGATTGAAGAAAACCATATGTATATCCGTATTGCGTCAAATGACTTTTTCTCCATTTCCAGGGATGTGGTGTCTAAGATGATTTCAGGAGAATATAATGCAGAGCAGGCTTATCAGTCATTTAACACCCAGCTTCTTGAGGAAAAATCCACTTCTGAGGATATTGTGCTGGATTCAAAGAAAACTTATTCCAATCGCTTCCATACCAGCGGAGGCAATGAAGCCTATTCTGTTATGGCAAACACTTTGCGCGGTATTTATGGGACGGATGTGCTGATTGCAACAGGAAACAGCTTTACAGGAAATGTACTGAAGGCCGGTTATACAGAAAAAATGGCGGGCGACATGATCATGCCAAACGAGCTTTCCGCTTATAGCAGCGAAATAAGTGGGGCAGAACTGAAGGAAACGGTCAGAAACTTCGTAGAAGGCTGCCAGGGAGGCTTTATCCCCTTTAATCGAGGCTCTCTGCCTGTGTTCAGTGGTATTTCTGTAGAAATTAAGGAAACGGATGATGGTTATACATTGAGTAAAGTTACAAAGAATGGAAAACAGATTCAGGACAAGGATACTTTTACTGTGACCTGCCTTGCAGAACCACAATATATGGAAGCTTATGCGGCAGAGGAAAATATTGCATTTGATGGAGGGGATACCTCTGTGGAAGATACCTGGACAACATATGTTTCAGATGGTAATGCCATTCTTGCAGAGCCTGAAGACTATATTACTCTGAGGTGAGAAGAATGGATGTTAAGAATCATAATACAAACAGAAAGAAACGGGTTGTGAGAAAACGATGGAATACAGCAGTTCTTATTGTTCTATTCATTGGAATCCTTTTGACTGTTTTCCGATATTTGGAGTTTGTATCGAAGACTGTTTATGAGGAAAGTGTTTCTCACCTGACAGAAATTTTTCATCAGTCTGATAATATGCTAAGTGAGCTGACAAATAAGAATCTGACTTATCTCCATATATGGGGGGAATATCTGCAGAATACTTCCGATGAAAGTGAAATTCGTGAGTATATAGAGAAAGCACAGGAAGATGCAGGCTTTTTAGATTTTTATTTCCTGTCAGCGGACGGGAACTATAAGATGGTAACAGGTGAAACCGGCTATCTGGGATTACAGGAAAATATTGAAGATGAGATCCGGCAGGGAAATGATGTGATAACCAATGCAACAGTTCCCGGAAAATCCCAGCTCCTTGTTTTTGCCACTCCCAAGCCTCATGGAAGTTATCAGGGCTTTGAATATGATGCAATTGCCATTGCCTATGAAAACTCCGATATCGTAAATGTGCTGAATATTTCTGCTTTTAATGGAAATGCCCAGAGTTATGTGGTTCATCCGGATGGTCGTGTTGTTGTGGATCATTCCTCTGAGTCATGGGGAGAGGTGTATAATTTCTTTGGGATTCTGAGAGAGCATTCCAATATGTCTGAAAAAGAGATCCTTAAACTTTCAGAAGAGTTTAAGGAAGGACATACAGATGCAATGCTGATAAATCTGGATGGAAAGGATTACTATCTGGTCTATGAGAAATCCAAACCTCAGGACTGGATCTTTCTGGGACTTGTCCAGGCTGATATCGTTAATGCCAGTATGAATGTTCTGCAGCGTAGCACTATGCTGCTTGTAAGTGCAGTAGCAGTGTGTATTGCCGGTCTTTTTATTGGAATTATTCTCTGGAAAAACAGGGTAAACCTGAAGAGAAAGGATACGGAGATCCTTTACAGGGACGAGCTGTTTCAAAAGCTGTCAATGAGTGTGGATGATGTTTTCCTGATGCTGGATGCCAAAACATATAAAGCAGATTACGTCAGTCCCAATGTGGAAAAAATGCTGGGTATTACAGTAGAACAGATCCGTAAAGATATTTGTGTCCTGGGAAAACTGCATCCCGGGGATGTTGAAGATCCGGAGAAGAATTATCTGGAAGAAATCCAGGTTCATGAGCAGCAGGAATGGGATTTTGAATATGTTCATCAGAAAACAGGAGAACACCGCTGGTTTCATAATGTTGCAATGGGCAGCGAGGTAAACGGGAAAAAGAAATATATCCTGGTTATGTCAGATCGTACCTCTGACAGAAAAATGAATCAGGCGCTTTCTGAGGCGGTCCGCGCTGCGGAGACTGCAAACAAGGCAAAGAGCACCTTCCTTTCCAATATGTCTCACGATATCCGGACACCAATGAATGCGATCATTGGTTTTACCACACTGGCTGTAAGCAACATTGATGATAAAGAAAGGGTACGGGATTATCTGGGTAAGATTCTTTCCTCCAGTAATCATCTGCTCTCACTGATCAATGATATCCTGGATATGAGCCGTATTGAGAGCGGAAAGATTCATCTGGAAGAAACGGAAGTCAGTCTGTCAGAGGTTCTTCATGATCTGAAAACCATTATCAGCGGACAGATCTATGCGAAACAGCTGGAGCTTTACATGGATGTCATGGATGTTACCAATGAGGATGTTTATTGTGACAAGACGAGGCTGAATCAGGTGCTCCTGAATCTTTTGTCCAATGCGATCAAGTTTACTCCTGCAGGCGGAACCGTTTCTGTCCGGCTGAGAGAGTATCCGGGTACACAGAGAGGCTGTGAATTGTACGAAATCCGGGTAAAGGATAACGGAATCGGCATGAGTCAGAAATTTGTACAGAAGATCTTTTCTCCTTTTGAGAGAGAGCGGACTTCCACTGTAAGCAGGACTCAGGGTACAGGACTGGGCATGGCCATTACCAAGAACATCGTGGATATGATGGGCGGAACCATTGAGGTTCAGACAGAACAGGGCAAAGGTACTGAATTTATTATCCGTCTGCCATTGCGGATTCAGCCTGAGAACCACCGTATAGAGAAAATCGCAGAGCTGGAAGGTCTGAAGGCATTGGTCGTAGACGATGATTTCAATACCTGTGACAGTGTGACTAAGATGCTTGTGAAGGTTGGAATGCGTTCGGAATGGACACTTTCCGGTAAGGAGGCTGTTCTCCGCGCACGACAGTCTGTGGAAATGGGTGATGCATTCCATGCTTATATCATTGACTGGCGTCTTCCGGATATGAACGGCATTGAAGTTACCCGTCAGATCCGCAGTCTTGGTGACGATACGCCGATCATTATCCTGACTGCTTATGACTGGTCAGATATTGAAGTGGAAGCCAGGGCAGCAGGGGTGACTGCATTCTGTGCCAAACCTATGTTTATGTCAGATATCAGAGAGACTCTGATGGCTGCTATCGGCCAGAAGCAGGCTGAGGCAGAGGATAATATCCTTCCGGCAGCAGATTCAGATTTCAGAGGCAGGCGCATACTGCTTGTGGAAGATAATGAACTGAACAGTGAAATTGCAGTAGCGCTCCTTAGTGAATATGGTTTTCGGGTTGATACAGCGGAAGATGGAGCAGAGGCTGTGGAGAAAGTTAAGAATTCAACACAAGGTGATTATGACCTGGTGCTTATGGATGTGCAGATGCCTGTAATGAATGGATATGAGGCTACTGAGCAGATCCGTTCACTGGATGATCCTTCACTGGCGGGAATCACGATCCTTGCCATGACTGCCAATGCTTTTGACGAAGACAGAAAGAAAGCACTGGCATGTGGTATGAATGGATTTTTATCCAAGCCGATAGTTATTGAAGAATTGATCAATACATTACAGAATAACCTAAAGTGAGTTTTGTGTTAAAGTGATAAACATTGTTCTTTCAAGTAAGAAAAATGAATCAGCTTGTTTTGAGGATACAGGAAAACGTAGAATGCTTCATCAGAATCCTCCCGATGTCCAAAATGAACAGTTATAAAGCAACGCAGGCAAACAGGTATCTGCCAGATAAGGATAAAACATGCATACCTATCATTGCAATGACGGCAAATGTGATATGATAGGTGATATTTTCTATATGATGATGTTGGGAGATTATATGAAAAAGTTTAAGGCAAATGATAATAAGAGTGAAGAACATGAGATTAACTACAGACAATTTAACAAAAAGCTGGAACTGCTGAATCAGATTCTGTCTCTGATATCAGACATCAATCAGGCGTCGGATGAGAAAGAAGTGAAGGACTGTATTCCTGCATTGCTTCAATACACCGGTGAATATACAGATGCAGACAGAGTATATATTTTTGAACTGATGTCTGAAAAGCAGGATTATTACAGCAATACCTTCGAATGGTGCAGAGAAGGGATCATCCCACAGATTGACAATCTGATTCGTATTTCTGTAGATAGTATGCCGGTGTGGCATGAGAAATTTCTTCGTGGAGAAACCATAATTATTCATGATCTGGAGAAAATACGCGAAACCATGCCTTCGGAATATGATATCCTGAAGGTTCAGGACATTCATTCTCTGCTGGTTTTACCTTTGTTTGCAAATACGCAGTTGAGCGGTTTTATCGGTCTGGATAATCCGGAGCTGGTTAATCCCGGTGTTTACATATCGCTTCTTTCCAATGCAGGCGGACATCTTGCCAGTACACTGAATAATCTGCGTATGTTCAGGATGCTTGAGGAAAAACAGAAAACACTGGAGAGCAATCTGGAGGAACTTCAGAAGGAGAAGCATATCCTGGAAGCTCTCTGCGTAGATTATACCTCATTTTATTTATGTGATCTGGCAAATGATACTCTGGAAATGATCAAACAGAGCATACATTCCAATTGGGCAGAGATTGATGAGATGCCGGAGCTGAAATCCAGTTATACCTCTGGAATCAGATATTATTATGATCATTATGTAATCCGGGAATCAGCACCGGATTTTCTCCGGAAGATGGAACGTCACGCTCTCATAGAGTATCTGCGGAATCACAAACGTTTTGCATATCGTTATCAGTCAGTGAAAAACCATGCCGGGCATGAGTATTTTGAATTGCAGGTGATCCGTCTGGAGACAGGCAACAGAGATGATTATAAGATCATTATGGGATTTCGCTATATTGATGATATTGTGCAGGAGGATATGAAAAAGAAGCAGCAGATGGAAGAGACTATGGCTGATCTGAAAATGAATAATGAGATTATCTCTGCAATCAGCAAAATGTACTGGATCATCTACCGGATGGATCTGATCCATGATACCTATGAGGAGATTTCCAGCAAGGAATCCATGCACCGTCTGACCGGCAGAAGTGGAAAGATTTCTGTTCAGTTTACAAAAGCCAGAGAGAAAATCGTAGCTCCCGAATTTCAGGAAAAAATGAGAGAATTCCTGGATGTTTCCACGCTGGCAGAACGTCTGAAGAACAGAGAGGAGATTTCCACAGAATACAGAGCCATAACCGGAGTCTGGCACCAGGCCAGATTTATTGTGAAACTGCGAAACGAAGCAGGGGAAGTGACCAATGTTCTCTATGTGACGAGAGATATTAATGACCAGAAAATATCTGAGCTGGAGAGCCGGGAAGAACTGAGAAGAACTGCCCAGGAGGCTGAGAAAGCCAATCTGGCAAAGACAGATTTCCTTAGGAGAATGAGTCATGATATCCGCACACCGATCAACGGGATTCAGGGATGTGTGGATATTGCAGACCGTTATCCCGATGATCTGGAGCTTCAGCAGGAAGCACGTACCAAAATCAGGACTGCTTCCGGTTATCTTTTAAACCTTGTCAATGATGTGCTGGATATGAATAAGCTGGAATCCGGCAATATACAGCTGGAGAGAAAGCACTTTAATCTGCTGGAACTTTTGCATAACACGAATGAAATCACCAGGATGCAGGCAAATGAATCCGGCATTAATTATTATGTAGAAGATGGAGAAATCATCCATACACAGCTGATAGGAAGTCCGGTGCATTTCCAGCAGATATTGATGAATATCGGCAGCAATGCAGTAAAATATAATTATGATGGTGGTTCTGTGACAGTTACCTGTCGTGAGGTTTCCTATACGGATACCACTGCGGAATATGAACTGACCTGTACAGATACCGGAATCGGCATGAGTGAGGAATTTCAGAAAAAGGCATTTGAGCCTTTTGCCCAGGAAGGGCAGTCAGCCAGAACAAATTATGCAGGTACCGGTCTGGGACTTGCCATTGCCAGAAAGCTGATAGAGCTGCAGGGTGGAACCCTTTCCTTTGAGAGTATACAGGGAAAGGGAACTAAATTTATTCTTCATATTTCTTTTGAAATCTCTGCTGAGGAATCGGAAAAGAGATCCCAGATGTATCAGAACTGTTCAGTGGAAGGAATTCAGGTTCTGCTGGTGGAAGACAATGAGCTGAATATGGAAATTGCTGAGTTCCTGCTGAAAGAAGAAAAAATGATAGTGACAAAGGCATGGAATGGACGGGAAGCTGTAGAAATATTTGAGAATTCAGAGCCCGGATACTTTGATGTGATTCTGATGGATCTGATGATGCCACAAATGGGAGGTCTGGAAGCTACCCGCAGAATCAGAAAGCTGGATCGAAGGGATGCGAAAACCATCCCCATCTTTGCTATGACAGCTAATGCCTTTCTTGATGATATTGCACAGAGTAAAGCAGCAGGAATGAACGAACATTTTTCAAAACCGCTTCAGATGGAGAAAGTGATAGATGCGATACGATTTTATTACACAGCCCGGTGAAAAACAGATTTGTTTTCTGACAGTCGGCATGAATGGATAATAAAGAGGAAATGAATGAACAGAAAGATAGAAAAACGGATAAGAAAAAAAGGCAAGAAAAAAAGATTATGTTTGAGCATTTTAATACTTATCGTGTTACTTTTGGTGCCGCTTTCTGCTTATGCGTCAGAAATTAAAAGTGATGGGAAAACAACTCAGGTAATAGAGGAAGAGAATAAAACAGTGAGAGTTGGGTATTTCCCATATGCCAATTTTCAGGAAGGCGGCTATGGGGAACACAAGCAGGGAGCAGGCTATGAGTATCTCCAGAAGATTTCTTATATAACCGGCTGGAAGTATGAATATGTCTATGGCTCATTTAAAGAGTGTCTGGATATGCTGGCAGACAAAAGCCATCAGAAATCTGTCGGACCGTCCGGATGGAAAGAAAATACCTATTATTGCAATGACGGCAAATGCATTTGCAGAGGATGTGCAGGCTGCTTTGAATGCCGGAATGGATGATCATGTGGCGAAGCCGGTTGATATGGAGATTATAACATCTGTCATCACAAAATATGTAGAACGATGACTCATTTGTTAAAAAATGGATTGGAAAATTCATAATGGAATGGAACTTGAATAACTGCGCGTCTAACTCATCATTGAAGTAACGGGAATGTGACGCGCAGTTATTCAAAATCAGTGGTCAGTTGATTTAAAGGATTGTTACAGGCAGTATCAGAGCAATGGTGCTGCCTTTTTTGCTGCTCTGGGTTACTTTTACCTGGCCGTTGTGCTGTCTGGCAATCTCGCTTACAAGAG
>ERZ791846.870-NODE-870-length-11658-cov-3.17013_pt1 | contig 11658 bp, 10 predicted proteins | sample MGYA00510289_ERZ791846 | MGnify/ENA primary metagenome ERZ791846 (study PRJEB30046, sample SAMN00715274) | human gut metagenome | study: EMG produced TPA metagenomics assembly of the A metagenome-wide association study of gut microbiota in type 2... | reverse complement strand
AGTGGTACCAATGCGTCAATCACTCTTGCATATCTTGCCTCAGCACTCTGCCCTTTTTCAAACTCCAACCAAGAATTTTTCATATTCAAATATTTTTCTTCTGGAAGGATGCTCATTGTTTTTTCTATAGATTCTAGCTCTCTATCATGAGAATGAAGCTTTTTTTGATCATCAAACACCCAAGTATCTCCGGCATAAATCTCACCTAAATCATGAATCAATAACATAGACATTACCTTTTCCATATTCAGTTTTTCAGGATAATAATCTTGAAGAACCATTGCAGCAATCGCACCCTGCCAAGAATGTTCAGCGCTATTTTCAAATCTTCCATCAAGAGTTCTGTTAAATCTTGTTACTGATTTTAATTTCTCTATTTCTTTAATAAATTTAACTGTATTATTCAAATTACTCATTACTTATCTAGTCTCCTAATATTCATTTATCTTTAAATTCTTCGATTAATGTATTTAAATTTTTACCTGTAACTGAACAAAAATATACTCCATCTTTTTCTTCAACTGGGGTAATCTTAACAATCTGATTTATAGGTGTAATTATAAATGGTACTACCGTATTCTTAGGAATATTCAACTCCCTTAAATGAAAAACTTCATGTTGAAAATCTGAGCAGTCTTGTAACACTCTAGCATGATAATGACCTTTTCTCTCATATTCTCTACCATTTGTAAAATCAAACCAATCCGCATCTTTACGACAATAATAAGTTCCAACTACTAGAAGTTTCTGTCCTTTCTCTAATTTAAATATCTTCTCATTACCTATTTCTGTAGCATCCTCTAAGCCACTGAATTTCTTCTTAGGTTTTCTTTTTAGCACTCTTCCCTTAATATTAAAACTGGTCTGTTCAGTAGCTTTTATTATAGTTTGAACACAAAAAGCATCAAATCCTAAATTATCTGCTAAAGTCTTTACCTGATCCATAAATTCGACCTCAGAATTAGGATTCAATTCATAAAATAAAGTATTACTCTTAGAAGATTCTTCTAAAAATGCAGTATGCGAATATACCATACGATCTTCTAACATTTTACCACTTCTCGAAAGTAATTCTCCTTTACTAAAACCATTTTCATTCAGTAAGTAACCAGAAATACTATTTGATACACCCCCTCCATTCTCCCCATTTAATAATTGCTCCTCCACAACCTCTCCACCAGGATGATATTTTAGTCTGGGAGCACCCGAGACCCCAACTCGTAGATATTTCTTATATTGCAATTGGCTAATTTCCTTTAATATGGAACGTACATAGTAATCCTTAAAATCTAATAATTTTGCATTGATAAAATTTTTAATTCCTTGCATGTCTACTATAAATGAATTTTTGCCTCCAAAGACAAGCCTATCTTCAACAAAGCTATCTTCAAAAAGATTACTGTCTTCAAAATTTTTTTTATTAGTTAATTCGACACTTTTATTACTAATATGTTTTTTCATAACCAAAAAAATTCTATTATCAACTTCAATAATATACGTATCATTTGAATAAAATAAGCACTTTATATGGTTTTTTTCAGTAGTTTTTACTCTTGAATAATAAGTTTCTTTCAAAAGAGTACCTCCTCAATTTTTATAAAATTATTTTTTTAAACCGAAGTTATCAAATGAAAAACTTTTCCATTTTTGTAACTTCACCCTAGATTTTCGAACCTTTACCTGAATTAACTGTTTATTGTTACCTTCAATAACTTTATACCTAATATCTTTTTTATTAAGTTCTACAGCATTTTGCATATCTATCCCAGAAATAACAATATCATTTGCGTCTAGAACTTGTAAATATTGTTTCATTTGATTCACGCTCGTATCATCAGCTATTAAAAGGGGGAGCTTATTTTTCTTCAAGCTATAAATTCTAGATTCGAGTATTTCATTTGCAGGTTTAGTACATATTTCCATAGATTTTGATATGTAATCCGGTTGATGCTTCGAAAAATCAACTAATAGAAAATCATTTTCAGGATCAAGAATTTTATTTAATTCATCTATATAACTTTCAAAATCTAATTGATTTAAGCCGACCGTACAAATTATTCTATTTTTAAATATATCCTTTAACTGTAATATTTTATTTCTACAAGCTCTAAAATGTAATTGTAATATAAAATTTTTGTTATCCAAGTTATAAAGCCTGATACATTCTTTAATTTGACGAATATCTAAATCATCCTCTATTACTAGAGCAACGGGTATCTCATTATCTATTTTTTTTATTAGATCTCTGATTCCATAAATCTCATAATCAGAAATTGGTAGATTTCTATCGTTCCGATAAATTTTCCTATCAATTGGGTGATATTGTTGCTCTGACGCTATATAAGATTCCACATTTGGATAAACAGCATGTATCCCAATCATATTAACACCATTCTCGATCGCGTTAGAATAATCAATAGAATTATGAACTCTACATAATTTAAAAATTTTACCAGTCCTAGCCATAAATCTTACTCCTAACAAGGTTAATCTTCTCTAAACTTATTTTGTAAATAAGTTCCCTTTTGACTTGTCCCCCATGTATCAAATGCGGTAATATACTCTTCAGCTGTTTGATAATTTAGAATATCATCCCAGTCTTCTATTGGTTCTTCATACGGTTTTAAATTTAGCTTAAAATTCACTAGATTATCATAATTAAAAGAGACCACTGCACAATTGACTATATTGTAATAATGCTCCAGAAATACTTTAACATCTTTTAAAGTTTTTAAAGTAGTTGAATTATTATCGAATAACAAAATTCTATTGTTTCCGCATTTAATTTTTTGTAGAGAAAGCAAATGCGAAAAAGGAATAAAGTAATCAACATCTAACTTGGTTCCAAATCTTATTTCTTTCTTGGAGCTATAATGACTATTTAACAGTTTAGGTATATGTTTTGTTATATTATTTACTTTCAAATATGAAACCATTGAATATCCTAAGACAGCTCCTCCATAAAAGAATTGCACTACATAATCGAAATTAAATTCTTGTTCACTTGACACAATGTGTTTTATTGAATGATATATAGAAACTAGATTATCTAATTCTCTCATTCCTTGATGATAATCAAAATGACTACAAAAATTTTCAAACAACATCTCTAAATCTAATTCTAAAAATAAAGTGGTCAATTTACCAAAATCATACTTTAATTCAAGTATTTCAAATATTGAATCAGTAATGTTTTGAACATGTTTTTCAATAACTTTATGCATTACATCGGGTTTCTTTTTATCAATTTCTGCCTTCTCAATCATATTTAATACCACTAAGTAGACATGTTGAAAATGCTCAAGGATTGATAATAATAATAAATTCGATATATTAGAAGATTGAATTCTTTCTAATAATATTGATTCTACTAATATTTCTTGAACATTTGATAATAGGGTAACTAATTTCTTGAAATTATCAGAAATTACTTCAGATTGCTTGCCATTTCCAGAAGGTATCCAGTAATAGTAAAGCGGACCACGTAAATATACAAAATTTTCTTTTGTGAAAAAAAGTTCGTTAAAGTTTTGTTTACATTTTGAATAAAAATTTTTGGACAGGACTTCTTTTAGCTCACCCATTAAACTATTGTAGTCCTCAACATTTAAGCGACTAATTCCAATAATATCTGTTTGTTGATCAAGAAAATTTACAAATGTGTTTAAAGATTCTTTTTTTAATAGTCTCGTGGAATCATTCTGATTTCTATAGTATTCTAGAAGTATTTCTCTTTTTATACTTACTAAAGCCTCTTCCCATACTTTACTTCTTAATTGCCCCTTTTGATAATCAATTTTTAATGCCAATCCCCCTTGTGTAGTCACGAAGTTATATAAATTTGGATTTTCATTTGAATCATCTGCGAGCATAATAATTTTTGCACCTTTTGATACTAAAAATCTAGTTATTTTTTCCTTTTTATTCTGTGATATAAAATTAGTTTCTATTAAGCGATAGCCATTAAATTCAACTTCCGATCCTAAAATATAATAATTAATTTTTTCTTCGAAAAATAAGTTTAAAAACGTATCAACCACAGCCTCAATAAAGCACCTATACCCTGAACTTAAAAATATAATATATAGTTTATCATTATATTTCTTTTTAAGCTCTATAATACATTCTGCGCAAGCTCTATAATAGTTCATATCTTTAACAATTTTTTTAGCGCTGCTATAAAACAATTCATCTATACTATTTTGAGAAACTAAAATTGATTTTTGTATTCGTTTAAGTATTAAATCAAGAGTATTTTTTCTAAATTTCTCAACAGACATACTCCTTTGCTCATATGTCAATCTATTTAGTCGAAGAAATTCTTCTATTTCAATATCATTAATTAATAGATTTGGAGTTGAGCACGCTCTGAACCACGCAGTGCCACTTATAATTGTTCGATCAACATCTAAAATAATATATTTATTATCCTTAGATATCTCGAAAAGTAGCCTTTCTTCCATATTAATTACAAACTCTTCAATATTTTTCAAACTATTTTACTCCCAGATAATCATTGAATTTTTCTATAATTTTAGCACTACAAGATTCTGGTAATCGACAATTGATGATAAAATCATTTTTAGTAGCATAACAATATATATATAATGTTCTGAACATACTCTTCTCCTCTTTTATTTTTTGACAGTATATTTTACTACTTCTTTCATCCATTTCACCTATATAATTAAAGACACAATCTAAATTATCAAACATTTGTTCTATGTTATTATTTTTTTTACTATTTTGTGAATAACATAAATCCTCTAAATAAATGTTCTTATCTTGATAATAATATTTAAATTCTTTTTCTAATTTACTACTACAAGTAGATATACTATCTATATCGCTATTAATAATTAAAGGATAGTGTACATGACAATCACCAAAAACATTATTAAACTTTTTGTTTCCAACTGTTCTTCCACTATTTGTAATTCTGTAAGCAATTTTTTCTTTATCAAGAATTATTTTAGCTAATTTTGTTGATAACCATAGTAAAATCCCTTCCTTTGTGTATTCTTCATTATCATTTATAAAGTTTCGAACAGTTTCATTTGGTACTTTAAGAATATAGGTTTGTAAATCTCTATTGTTCCTTTTACCATTGGAATACTTCTTTATTTTCTGATATTTCTTGCTATTTACAAATTCTAAATATTTCGATTTAGAATAATTATTAGAAAGTTCACTCAAGTAATCTTTGTAAGTAAATTCATCGTTTTTACTTTCATTTAATAACCCCATTATCTCTTGATACTTGGTTATTAACTCTTTTGAAAAAATATTTGCACTGGCTGCATCCGAAATTAGATGACTAAAAATTATAGTAAATTCGTAAGTTTTTTCGTCAGTTTTTATTAAAACAAATTTATAGAGTATGTTATTTTCTTTATTCATTTTAGCTACATAATCAAATAACTCAGTTTCTACCTGTCTCTTAATTGATTCCTTATCAATATTTTTCCACTTTGTAATATCTAAAACATCAATCTTAAATTTACTGTTAATAGTACCTTCTTTAAAATAGTATTTTCCACCTCTATAAATAATAATTGATCTAAGTAGAGAATGCTTTGAAATAACACTTCTAATAGCATCTTTTATTTTTTCTTCATCTATAGATTCTATACTAGTCTTACTAATTACAAGGTCATTGTATTTTTTTCTGAAAATTTTATTTTGACCTGGCCCACAAAGAAAGTCAGATTGAACTGTTCCATATTCTATTCTATCTAATAAATTAGAAATATTTTTTATGATTATTTCTTTAATAAAGTTAGGCACTCTACTATCTGATTCAAAATTTTTAGCTTTTAAATTATTTTTAAACTCTGATTCCTTCTGAAAAATCAGATTAGGTACAAATTCTATTCCATAATTATCGTATAAAAATTTAAAAATTTCTTTCTTCTTATTACTAGAAAATAGAATAAGTTGTTCCTCATCGTCTATATTAATTTTAGATAAATATGTTTTATCCCATTTTATACTCAATTCTTCGTTTACTTGAGATATTATACCTGCATTTTTATTTGCTAGTATAACATCTATCATATTCCTTAATAATGGATTTTTGTATATATCTTCAACTTTTAAGTTAACTTTAAATTTTTCTTCTATCTCACCTATTAATACAATTACATCTATAGAATCTGCGCCAAGATCAAAAAAATTAGCTTGCTCAATATTATCAATTTTCGTATTTAATACATCTTGCCAAATTTGTACAAGCTTACCAATAGGTTTTTCTAATGGGATAATTTCAAGACTGCTTTTTTTCTCTACTTTTTTTGAACTATAATATAAATCAGTTAATTGCTTAATATCTACTTTACCATTTTTATTAAGTGGTATCTCATCTAATGTAATTATAACTTTAGGTATAAAGTAAGATTCTATATACTTACTAATTGACTTAGTTAAATAAGATACTCCGATTTTCTCTTTTTTGTCCTTTAAAACAATAAAAGCAACAAGCCGCTTTTTTGACTCATACTCAAGTAGTGTCACCACCACATTATCCACTTTAGAACATCTTTCTAAAATCACTTTTTCAATTTCTTCTGATTCTACTCTTATTCCATTAATCTTTAATTGTTTATCAATTCTTCCATGAAAATATAATTTATCATTGATAAAACTTCCAATATCGCCCGATTTATAGTATTGTTTACCATTAATAGTTATTAATGAATCTTTTGTTTTCTTTTTGTTATTGATGTATTCCGAAAATAAGCCTGCTCCACCAAGTAATATCTGTCCTTCAACACCAGGTTCAGTTATTAAATTATCAGATGAGTCCAGTAATTTAACATCAACGCCAGGCAAGCCTCTTCCAATTGGCACTCCGTAATCCTCTTTATTATAGTCCTTAATATTAAAATAAGTCGCATATATAGAAAACTCAGTTGGTCCGTACATATTCCAAAGATTAAAATTAGCAGGATTATCTATATACATTTCTGCAATGATTTTTGGAAATCTTTCTCCCGCCACAAATACTTCTTTTATACTCGACGAATTTTCCACCAAAGTATTATATATATTTTTTAATACCGCCGGCGAAAGTGCTAAATGAGTTACATTAAATAACCTCACATATTCGGGAATATTTCTAAAATTATCAGCTTTCTTTTGAATAGTAATACTCCCCTTACCAAATAGCCATGTTAAAATTTGCGTATATGATACATCAAATGAATAATTAGAAGAAAAAAGAAAATTATCAGAATCAGTAAAACCAAATTTAGAATGTAAGTCTGATATTCTTCCCAAAAAAGCACCATCCTTTAAGCAGCACCCCTTCGGTGTACCTGTCGTTCCTGACGTCATGATAATGATAAAGTTTGATTCGTTACTATATTCAACTTGCTTTACTTTTCCATTTGTATTTTGTATATAATCGTTAAAATTAATTGAATTATTATCACTATAATCATCATAAAAAACACCAATTGGTTTAATGTCATCAATAATATTTTCTGCTTTATCATCAGGTATCTCCATAGGAAGAGGTAAAATAGTTTTATTAGAGAAAATTAGAGCTAATATTAAAGTGAAAGCGTTTAGAGTATCTGCCATACGTATACCAAAAACTTCATTAGTGGTACCGTGTGTATTAATAATATTCTCACTTATTATTGATACTCTCCTGTAAAGTTCACTGTATGTTATGTTTTGGTCTTTGTTATAAATAGCAACTTTATCCTTTATCTTGCTGGCTTCAATTAAGTTATTTAAAAGAAGTTCTCTCAATGCTACATCCATATAATTTCTCCAATCAAAATTTTCTAAAAAAGTATTTCTTGTTACAAAGTCATATTCTCACTAACTTTATCGTATAATTTGCTAATATTAGAAGTATAATCCTTAATTAACCTCGAACTCTTTTTTAACATCTTAATTCTCAGATTAAGACTACACTTTCCACTTTCTTCAATCATACTTCTTATTACTTCCTCATAATCACTAGGATCAGTTAATAATAATGTATTTAAAAAGGCTTTTCTAGATGTCATACACATTAGTGGACCACCTATATCAATTCTATTTCTATACTGTTCAAGTAAGTCAAATGAATCAATTTTATTTATAGAATCTATATCTAAATTATTAAAATTAGTTATCACCGCATCAATCTTCATTAATTTATTTTTACTTAAAAACTCCATATCTTCTTTATTAAAGTCTTGAGCTAGCACGCTACTATGGATTTTATAATCTATTGATTTTACTAAACCATGTCTCATTTGAGGAGCATTAGTATATTCTTCAAAATCAACCACATTAAATCCCCTACTTTTCAATAATTCATAGGTACCTCCACTAGATAAAAATATTATTTTAGGGTTGTTTTCTGCAAGATACCCTAAGAAACCATTCTTTGGTAATGATGGATTACTACTATTATCCACAAGTCCTTCTTTATTCTCACAACTAACAACTACAACATTCAAATCGATTAACATTTTATAATCGCCTCCTAATTATATTCAAATTCAATATTAACTTATTTATAATAAAATAGTCTACAATCTATCCCCAAGAACACCTTGATTTTTTTTACTTTTTGTCTCATCAATATTTTGTAATAGATTTTTATTGATTATGCCATTATCCAAACTACACCACTTCAATGAATTAAACCGATATTTAATCCCAAAAAATAGCAAAAAGGCTTGAATTCAAGCCTTTCTTGAGGACTCACACACGGCTAAGTCCTCTGGAAGCTAAGAAGCAATTGGACAGTCTGCGAGTTCGTAAAACAGATAAAATTGACGCTGAAAAGTTGGCTAAATCTCAGCTTGTGCACAATCGTAAACCAACTTACGTGCAGGAAGAAGTTTATCAACACCTGCGTGATTTAAGCCGTTTCTATCAAAATATGACAGAAGATCTTGTTCGAACTAAAAACCGTCTGCACAAGGTCCTACAAGTCACCTTTCCTGAATTGGAAAATCTATTATCCACACCTACTGGAGAGCAATATTGGAACTTAGTGATGGCTTTTCCATGCAAAGAGTTTGTATTAAGCCTATCTTAAAGTGATTTGTGTGAGATTATCCGTCAATCTACCTCCAAACTCATCTCTGAAAAGCGTGTAGTTTATTTAGCCGATAAACTCGTCGAATTGGCTAATAAATCTTATTGTGCGGTCAAGAAAAACTCTCCCATGATGGAAGAGGTCCGTTACTATGCTCAAGAATTGCTTCGTCTTTCTGAACGCAGACAGGTTGTCTTAAACAACATGGTAGCTCTAGCTCAGCCTTTACCAATTCCTGCCATATTACTTACTTTTATGAGAAACGAAAAAGACAATCGACAATAGCTTCAACGAATCCTCATTTAGTTCCTTCAATCCATCGTCTCATTCCGACAAGGTTTTACCTCAAGTACCTAACCTTTATCATCCCGACTAAAAAACTGTTAAGTTTGACTATCCATTTAATTGTATCTCCTTAAAAATAAGGTCTCGTTTTTTGAGTGATTAATTTCTAAGTTACTATGAAGAATATAGCATTAGCTTTAAACACCCCTTCACATGATAAATTGTAAAATATAGTGCAATAAAAAACTCATAGCCTTTCATTGGTGTAAACTGTAAGTAACCACACAAACAGAACCCGAGGAAAAACTATGAGCTACTCCCATGTTACCATAACCGACCGAATAAAGATAGAAACAGACTTAGATTTAGGTTTGAAACCTTGCCAAATTGCAAGTAAACTTGGCGTCCATAAGTCTACCATTTCAAGAGAATTAAGACGATGCCAAAATGGTTATTCCGCAGCCTTAGCACAGGAACAGCACGACCACAGGTCTAAACAAAAAGGTCGGAAGTCTTGTTTGACACCAGAGTTGAAAAAGGAAATTGAGGACGGTTTAAAATCCTCCTGGTCGCCTGAACAGATTTGTGTCCGCTATCAGCTTGAACAAAAGCCAATGGTGGCTTTCAAAACCATCTATAACTGGCTCTACGCTGGTTTGATTGATCTGGATTTAAGCGTCCTGCGTCGTAAAGGAAAGACTCGACAACCCAAAGAAACACGTGGGACATTTAGGATTGGCACATCAATTGCCAAACGTCCTAAAGAGGTCAGGAATCGTGAGACTTTTGGCCACTGGGAGCTTGATACTGTGGTGTCTTCCAGAGGCAAAAGCAAGGGCTGTTTAGCGACCTTTCTGGAGCGAAAAACGCGCTTTTACTTAGCTTTCAAGATACCAGACAGAACAGCCAAATCCATGTTTTCAGCCATCGAACAACTTTGTAAGCTATTTTCAAAAGAGGCTCTTAAAACCTTCACTTCAGACAGGGGAAAAGAGTTTGCCTGCTATCCTCTGGTAGAGAACTTAGGAATTCCCTTTTTCTTTGCGGACGCCTATTCATCCTGGCAGAGGGGAAGCAATGAAAACGCAAATGGCTTACTAAGAGATTATTTCCCAAAAAAAACAGATTTAGCCGCTATCTCTGAGGAGGCTTTGAACAAAGCCTTATATGATATCAATCACAGACCGCGAAAATGTTTAGCTTACAGAACTGCTTGTGAAGCTCTAGAGGATGAGTTTGAGTAAATGTTGCACTTATTCTTGCAATTTATCTATTGATTTGTCTTTGGCCTTAAAAGTACTTAAAACTATACCCTTTCCCCTTTATTCATTCTAAATACTATTTAAATACAACACTTTCTGAGTTGTATAATAGTTTACCACTAGAGAAACGAAGTTGAGAACTCCTTAAAAACCTTTTTTCAATCACTTCATCTACTGCAGCATCGTCAAAATGGATAACTTCTCCGACTTTTTTCAAACATCCAGCTTCACTTGAATCAAGCAAGCTGAAAATTTTCGCTAGATCTGGAACTACTCCGACACCAGCGTATTTAAACAATTCGGCTAGAGGAATGTAATTGGTTAGAGTCTTCAATGGTAAATTCTGAATGTATTCCCTGCAACCTTTCATGAAGGCTAATTTTTTTACTTCATTTTGTTGACGACTATTTGTCAAACTAGAAATCCTTACTTGGACTTCTTTTGAAGCTAGGTTATTTTGTCCCGCAAGCAACATATCAAATAACATATATTGATAGTACGTTGATATTACATCTTTAGCTATGGATTTAGCTTCAGTCTCTGGTTTTCCCTCTTCGATTAGCTTTCTCCAGAGTTTATCAGAAATATCTCTAGTTGCCTGATAAAACCATGGTGATCCAAACTTCTTATATCGAGTAATTGCAAATGGTCCTTCTGAGTCAATCATATACTCAATAATGGTTTGGCATAGGTCATCATTAAATTCATAAATAAATGATTCTAACTTTTCTTCTAGGTCTTCTAAAGTAATTATCTTTGGATTATTGGCTGCTGTTGTCATTGTCCTACTCTTATTTTCAATCAAAAAAATTGGTATTTACTTCGTTACACTTGATTCGTAATTAATATTATCTTGTTCCTAAAATATCGTCAGTAGATACACCAAAATACTCGGCTATAGCTATAACGTTTTCCATACGTATATTAGCTCCATTTTCCCACTTGTCAATAGTCCCTGCATCGACATTTAGGTCATGAGCTAATGTTTTCTTTGACAATTTCCGTCGTTGTCTCAAGTCCGAAATAATATTTCCCATGTATATATATAACCTGCCTAATCAATAT
>ERZ791846.868-NODE-868-length-11686-cov-3.53847_pt1 | contig 11686 bp, 23 predicted proteins | sample MGYA00510289_ERZ791846 | MGnify/ENA primary metagenome ERZ791846 (study PRJEB30046, sample SAMN00715274) | human gut metagenome | study: EMG produced TPA metagenomics assembly of the A metagenome-wide association study of gut microbiota in type 2... | reverse complement strand
GCCGCTTTGACGTCGTCCGGGAGCGTTTCGCCCTGCGCCAGGTCGACGACCCGTACGGGGTCGTCGTCGAAGGCGTAGGCGAACAGCAGAATCTCGAAGTCAGGCGCCTCTACGTACTTGTAGACGCTGTACTTTATGTTGTTACTGGAGTATGTCTCCAGGTCGATTGCGAGTGTCCGCATATCGTCAGCTCCTAACTTTTACAAGAATTCTTCAGCATCCTTGAGGTCCTTTTCGTCGATGAGGTCGTCATCCCAGGAGTCGCCAGTGACTACGATGCCGCTGAGCGGTTCGCCGTCCTTGATTTTCCGGATGGCGTTGAGGCCGACGCCGATGCCTTTCTTGCCGGCGTGATTGTAACAGAAGAGGTTGAGCATGAACTGGCAGTAGCAGCCGCTGTAGACGTCTTCCGGGTCCATGACTTCCGTGCGGTCTTTATTAAAGATTTTCGGCTGACGTGTCGAAGACGCGTTGCAGAAGTACGTGTTCTGGTACGTCGGATCACCCGCTTTAGTTTCATCCGTGTCACCATCGCGCAGCGGTTCGTGCACGCCACGGTCGGTGCCGCCCCAGACACCGCGGGCTTCCGGGTCGCTGCGGAGCTTCGCGATGGCATCCTGGAAGCGCTTGAGCGTCTTCGTATCGCTCTTCGGGATGATGATGGACGCCGTGTATTTCAGGTTCGTCGGGTCGTCCTGGTTCGGACGCGGTTCGAAGATGTGAGCATAGGAAAGGCGGGCTACGCCGGTCTGGATTGTAATGTTTTTCATGTTGGTATCCTCCTAAAAATTAAAGTAAAGAATCGTCAAAAGCGTCGGCCGCTTTGGCCGTGATGTCGAGCGGTGGCCGCTTGTCGCTGAGCTCTACGAGCGTCGGCTTGCCGTCGGGCTTCTCGATAAGGCAGCCCAGGGTTTCGGCCAGGGCCTTCTTACCGACGAGCTTTTCCAGCGCCGTCAGCGTCTGGATCTCACGGGGCTTGTATACGGCGTCGGCATCAAAGCCTTTATCGATGAGCGCTGCGGCGGCTGCATCGGGGGCGGTGATGATGCGCTTGCTCCGGCCTTCGACGAGTTTCATGCCCGGCCAGTCGTAGCCGTCGAGAGCCTTGCCCAGGGCGTAGTCCTCGAGGTCCGTGAGCCAGCGCTTGATGTCCTTCGCGGCTTGCAGGATGGAGACGGTCTCTAGATCCGTCAGCGTCTGCTTCTTGCGGAGCGCCGTCTTTTCGGCCATGTACGCGGCCAGGGCCTTACAACGCGGCCTGAACTTGCAGAACCGGCAGTGATCGCCGGCCTGGAAGTCGCCCATGCCGTCATAAGCAAGCGTTGCAATAGGGATGATGGAGCGGCCCCAGTCGATGAGCTTCCCCGCGCTCAAGGTGTCCGTCGAGACGCTGTCGAGGCGCGGCTGGATGATGGTCATATGGACCGTATCGAACGCGTAGAGCATGCCGAACTCATCGACAGCGCCCAGGGCGTAGAGCCGCATCTGGGTGTTGCCCTCAGCCGACACAGGGACGCCCTTTCCGTATTTGAGGTCGCATATTTCTAACGATTTGTCGGAGACGATGACCATATCCCCCGTTCCGAAACCATCCGGAACGTACGTCGAGAAATCGAGACGGAACTCGACGTGTACGACGGCGTCGGGCGATGCCGCCTTGGCTGCATTGATTTTCTCGATGCAGACGTCGACGTAGCGCTGCACCGCTTCCTTCATCTCTTCGATGTCGCACTGCACTTCGGCCGGGCCACCGGCCAGATAGCCTTTCAGCGTCTTTTCGGCCAGGGCGTGGGCCTGCGTGCCCTCTTCGGCGTAGACGGACGTCGTTTCCGGCAGTTCGGCGTTAATCCGCGCCGACGGCGGGCAGGCCAACCAGCGCGATGAGCTGGATGTGCTCAGGATTGCGTGGGTACCGGGCATGTCATTCGCCTCCCAGCAGTTCTAAAATGGCCGGCAGGAGCGGCCGCGTGACGTTGGTCACTTTGCAGGCTTTGACGTGGTTCTCTTCGAGCCAGTTCTTGAGCTTCTGCTTGTTGTCCGGCGATTTGTGTAGGAACGCCGGGACGAGTTTGCGGATCTTCATGACTTCCGCTTCCGTGAGCTTGTCCGGGTCTTCCGCGGGCTTGGCCGCTTCCGGCTTAGCTGGTGCAGGTGCCGGCGTCTTTGCGGGCACGGCCGTAGCGGTTTCTTTCGGGGTTTCCGCTGCAGTGACTCCCGTAGGGTTGATGACGTCGCGCAGGCATTCGCAGAGGCAGTCCAGGCTCTTCATGAGCGCCGGCGATTCGTCGAGGGTGCTGTGGATGTGGATGTTGATGTCCATTAGTCTAGTTCTCCTTTCTCTACGCTGGTCAGAATGGCCAGCAAGTCAGCATAGGTTTCAGCAATAGGGATGCCCTGACGGGTAGCGAAATCGTATTCCGTCTGGCAGCCAAGGCTGCATTCCCAGTCGCCGGTCATGAAGACCACGTCACAGCGCGATTCCAGCTCTAAGAGCAGCCGCAGGTCGCGGCCGTAATGGTCCGGGTCATAGGGCCGGCAGGTGACGCTGAGCGCCGGCACGAAGAGAGCCTCCGGGAGCTGGCGGGCGTAGGATTTGCAGATTTCCCGGGCCCGGGTGACGTTGGCGGCATCGCCGCCGAAAGGATGCGATACATAGATGATCGGTCTCATACTTCAGATTCTCCTTTTGTGAATTTCCAGGCCATGTACTGGCCATAGGATAGGCCCCGCGCACGGGCCTCTTCGATGCACAGTGCCAGGTGGCTCTTCGTTTTACGCCGCCGCTTTGGCGCTGCGCCCGGTTTTGGGTGTTTCCGGGGATGGTAGCGGCATTCTATCGAGCTTACGCGGTGCGATTGTTTGTACCCGCAGGCCATGGCGCCGTAGCCGTTCTTTTTCAACGGCTTGCCGCAGTATATGCAGGTGTCGGTGTGCTGTTGCTTTTTAAACAACATGTACCGGTTGTGTACCTTCGCTCGGCAGTCCGGGCATTCGTGCAGCGGCCCGACCCGGTACGCGTGCTCGGTGTACGTTTTCCCGCAAAGCGAGCAGGTCAGTGTCATCGTTTTCTTCATGGCTTCCGCCTCCAATGCTTCTGGTTATCCCATTGCTTGTACTTTTTCCGTGAGTAGCGTTTACAGAGCAGTTTCGCGACCAGGATGCCGGACTTCGTCTTTTCCGGGTCGTCGCTATAAAGGTGCCGCTGGCACATCCGGGCGTGTACGCCCCGGGGCAGCAATATCAGATTGTCAAGAGAGCAGTTCGTCTTGTCGCCGTCCAGGAAGGCGAGGACGTGGCTTGGTGGTATCGGGCCGTGCGCCTGCTCCCATATCCAGCGGTGCTTGTATGTCATCTTGCGGGCGCCCGGCGGCTTGACGTGGACGAAACCGTCCTGATCGATGGGCTCGTAGCCAGCAGGCTTCGTATTCCACGACTTTTGGCCCTTCTTGAACTGCGTGGCTTCGCCCCCGATATGGAGGCCTTTTCTGCCCTTGTTCCAGGGCACACACCCTTTTCGGTACTGCCCGGTGAGGCCGGAGTTCATGCGCCATCGGCTGCGCATATTCTTGACTTGGTCGAGTGTCAGGTGGACGCCGAACTTGTCAAGCAGCTGCTTCTGCTGATCCACATAAGTCAGTCCCTGGCAGTGGTCCTTGAGCCACTGATACTGCTCTTTCGACAGCAGCGGGACACCTACGCCGGTCTTGAGGCCCAGATGGTATAAGTAATACGACACCCGGGACGGCTTTACGTCGTAGCCGAATCGTCGGGTCATCTCGACGGCGAGGTCTTTGGGTCTGCGGCCTTTATAATTGGCTTGCAGCCACTGGGCCTCGGCGCTGCCTTTGCGCCAGATCTTAGTCATCGTCGTCATCCCCCGTCATGAGCATCTTCGGCGCCTCGGAGTCCTTGCGGTACATGCCGTCGCTCCGGGCCAGGGCGGCTTTGAGCACCAGGTTGCCTGTTGCGATGATGGATTGGCTGACGTCGATGACGGCGTCTGTCTTGCGGATTTCCGCATCAAGGTCTTCCCCTTTTAGGTCCGGGTCATCAAGGGCTCGGAGCCGGGCGAAGAGGATGTCGTTGAGTTCGCCTAAATCGTTCCGGTTCTTCATCTCGTCGCCCTCCCATCCTTGATGAGCAGCCGCTGGCCGGGATAAATATCCTGATCAGCGCGGAGATTGTTCGTCCTCACGATGTCTGTATAGGCGTCGCGGATGTCCTGGTCGTCCTCGCGGTACTTATCAGCGATGTCCCAGAGCGTGTCGCCAGGCTCAACGACGTAGTACGTGAGCTTGACGTCGGGGCTGGCCATGGCCTGCCAGCCGGCGTATCCGATGCTGAGGCAGAGGGCCGCGGCAAAACCCAGGGCCAAAATCTTTTTACGTGTTCGCATGCTTTTCAGCTCCTTCCAACACGGCCAGCAGGTCCTGGCCGTCGTAGTGTCGCAGGAATTCGTTCAGCGTGACCTTGCGGACACGCTTATAACTCCCGAACCGCAGCGTTGTCAGCAGGCCCGACCGGACAAGCCGGGCAACGTTGCTCTGTGACGTCTTGAGCCGGGCCGCCACTTCATCGAGCGACAGCAGCCGGTCTGCATCGTCCGGGATGATTCGTTCCATGTTCATGTACCTTCAGCTCCTTCATGGTCTTTACGGTATGCCCGCAAAGCCTTGGACAGATGGCAGCGCTTTTTCTTCGGCCGCTTAGGTGGCTGGTAGCGGATCAGCTGGCACGGCGCACCGCTCATACAGTCCCGATGGGCGGGTCGGTACTTCCCGTCGTGGAAGACGTGGAGATACCAGCCGCCTACGATGACCTTGTGGCATAAACAGCATTTCATTCGTCTTCGTCCTGCGCGGATACCAGGGTTTCCAGAATCCAGCGGGCGTAGCGGAACCCGTCGGCGACGCCCTGGTAGTAGCGGGCCTGCTGGAACAGCAGGTTCGAGCCCGTATCTTCTTCCCCTTGGGCGAGATTGTAGAAATCGACGGACATGTTCTCCAGCATGCTCCGGCGGCGGTCGTAGTTGTCGGCGAGATGGCCGACGAATTGCTTGAGGTCAGTTTTCATGACGGGTATCCCCCTTTCGACGGAGCTCGATAATCTGGTCATCCAAGGCGTGACTGGCGTCGTCCAGCATCTCACGCAGGCTGGCGACGAAAATCAGCCGCGAGACCGGTGACGCCTTTGTATCCGTCGCGATACGATACAACGCTCCACCCATCGCTCTCAGGATGCCTTCGCTCGGTCCGTGGAGCGAAATAAAAGCTTTTGGCTTCGGGTCGCCCTTCGGTTGGTATTTCCCAGAGAGAAAGTAATCCACACCGTTGTGGGTCATGATGTCCCGGAAATTCTCAGCGGCCTGTCGGATTTCGATTTCGTCCGGTTCCGTGTTGCGGTCCTTTTCTCCGGCCGCGGCATCGTCGATGATGCCCTGCACTTCGTCAATGAGTCTTTTCGTTTCTTCATTCATTTTCTTCAACTCCTTTTAAATTACATGATCCAATCCTTGGCCTGCCGCAGGATGTCGTAGATCATCGCCGGGACGTTGTCCAAAGCGATGTTCACGTCGCGGGTGCTGTGACTTTCGAGGTCCGTCACATTAACGGTGTTGCCGTCGTCACTCAGACGGAAGGAGAACCACTTATCGTCGACGCCCAGGGCCAGCTCTAAGAAATGTAACGCTTTCTGCTTCTTAACTCTTTCTTCCATCTCAGTCATCCCCTTTCTCCAGCAGGTCGCGGAGCATCGGGATGACCTTCGGGGACCACAGCAGCTGATAGCCGCTGTGGCCGCTGCTGGCAGTGTACGGCATCGCTTCGCTGAGCTTCTTCCCTTCTTCCGTCGCGTGCCAGTGGCCGCCGACGCTTTCCTGGAAGCCGATTTCCTTGAGCAGAGAATTGACGCGCTGCGGGTTCGGGTTTCCCTTGTTCGTCAGGACCTTGAGCTCAGCGGCGATTTTCGTCGGCGTGAGGAAAGATGGATTCGCTTCCGGCGGAACGAGCTTTTTTAGCGGCTCCGTATCGATGCCGTAAGCTTCGCCGACCATCTGCATCGAGGCGGTCATCGCGATGCCCTTCTTGACGTGGAAGACCTGGGCGATGGTATCGGCCGTATCGCCGATGTCCTTGACGGCGGTCTTGATCATCCGCGTCCGGTAGTGCGGGTTCGGGGTGATCTTGGGTACGGCCTGCTGTTCACGCAAGGCCTTTTCCATCGTGTTGAAAGCTTCAATGTACCTGAGCTTCCATTCGAGAGCTTTCGCTCCAGTGAAGCCCATGACCAGTAGTGAGAAACCGTCACGGTTCATGTAATACATAGGATAGGTTTGCATGTTTTGTTCATTCGTGTAAGATGCTTTAAAGAACATCCGTTGGGTGTCCCCATTTTTGGGGAGACCCTTTACAAGTGAGTTGATGTCACGCATGACGTGGTCATGCCGCTTCCCAAAATGCTCGGCCACCTGTCGGCTGTCTGTGACCAGTTGGTGGCTATAAACAGTTACGAGATTATCCATAATGCCTCCTTATAAAGTCAAAACGTGTCCATGTTTTTCTTCTACTTCAGCTGCCCAGCCGCGGACAATTTCCGTGGCTTTACTTTGCTTCATGGATGCTTCCAGGGCGTCCCCAATGGCGTACATGTACCCGCGAGCAATGTCGGCTTCTCCTTTCGCGCCTTCTTTGGTCCAACCGTTTTTGCCGGTTTTCGCCCATTCCTGGACGCAGATAGCGCGTCCCCATCTTTGCTGGAATCGAGATTTTAAAATAGATTTTTCTTTTGCGGTCATTCAAATCAGCTCCTTAAAATCTTGCGTTTACGTAAGTTAATCGGCAAAAAAAACCTTTACGCATTCGTCTGTCGTCATACCCAGGATTGCTTTCAACGCTTGTATTTCGGCCCTGGAGAAGTCGCTTTTTCCCTTGATTTTGCGGTATAGCGTGGCTTCATTGACACCGAGACGGTCTGCTACAACAGCCATTGAAAGCTGTCGTCGATTCATCATGTAACGGAATAACGGTTCATCAAACATTTTCCATCACCTCGTTTCTTGCGTTTCCGCAAGATTATAATACCACGTGGTCAAGCATATGTCAATGCGAAAACGCAAGAAAAACAAATATTTTAGTCATTTATATTGCAAAAACGCAAGTAAAGGCTTATAATATAAGAAACTGAAAGGATGATTAATGTGAAGTCTGTAAAGGATATTATTAAAGAGAAACGACTGGAGCATGGACTTACCATGAAAGAATTAGCGCAAAAAGTTGGCGTCAGCGAAGGTACAATCTCTCGCTGGGAATCCGGAGAAATAGCCAATATGCGACGCGGAGCTATGGTAGCTTTGTCGAAAGTACTGGACATATCGCCTGAAGTTTTAATGGGCTGGGATAAAGAAGATAAAGAGGAAATACCTGTACTCGATGACCCCGATATTCGTATTTTGGCGCGGAACAGTCAGTTGACAAAAGATCCAGCGAAACAGCAGATGCTGAAAAATGTGATAAAGGCTATGTTGGAGGACGCTGCCCATGAAAAATAAAATACCGGGCCGGCCCCGGTTTGCTTATGTTTCAAAGAGTGCCTGGTCAGTGATCGAACACTTTGGATTTCATTTCTACCCAATTGACTTAGATGCTATTTATAAGGCGCTACCTATTGTATCGCACACCTATCAGTATTACATGTCTATGTGGGGTGTGACGCTTGATGAATACATAAGTAGTGTGTGTGGTATTAAAGATGGCTTTTCCATATACGATAAAGGCAACAATCTGTATGTCGTGTCTTACAATACCCAGGATATGACGCAGGCCCGCATCCGCTGGACGCTGGCCCATGAACTCGGTCATATCATACTCAACCACTTCGGCGAGTTCGATGCAACCAGTCTTTGTGGTCCGGGACTTACGGAAGAGGAATACGGTGTCCTGGACGTCGAGGCCAACACCTTTGCTTCAGAGTTACTGTGTTCCCCCGCGATGGTCGGTCTGCTGCCGGAATGGGAGCGGAATGCCGATGCGGTCAGCCGATTTTTCTTCGTGTCCAAACAGGCCGCGGAAAAAGCCATCGCAAAGTGGGACAGCTACCCAGGCTTGCATAGCGCTCACGCAGCTTTTTTCAAGAGCCAGTTCCCTTCGTGCACCAGTCACGAATCCGCTTAATCGAACCGAGGTGTTCTCAAGATGAATGTAAAACGGACGATTGTGACAATGCTGTTACTGATATCTATGGCCGGCGCCGCTTCCGCGGCAGAGCCTTCTTGGTACTGGCTTATGCAAGATAAAGCAGGAAATCAGATTTACATTGATAACAATAACGTCCACAAAACGCCTTATCTTTCTGTTGTTTGGATAAAGGAGGTGTATCCAACAGGCCGGTATATGCTGAGCCAGTTCAGGATATACCGCAACGGCATCTTGGATTGGATGTTCGCGACAATCCGAGATTCCCAGGGCCACTATGTGAGCGAATTCCACCCAGGCGCTAAATACCAGCACACGACGATAGTCCCAGGATCGATATTTGAGGTTTTATATTATGCCTGCTACGGCACTTCGGTGTCGAATAATTAGAGATAACAGAAAGAAGGGATTCATATGTTCTGTACAAAATGTGGTAAGAAAATTCAGGACGACGCGAAGTTCTGTCCGTACTGTGGTGCGACAATGGAGCCGGTTGTCGACCTGAGCCAGCAGCACAGTCCAGAGAGGCGTCAGACACCGGTAACAAAGCCCACCGCTCCCCCGCCGCCTGTTCCTCCGAAGAAGAGCAAGAAAGGTTTTTGGGGCGCTCTCGTCGTCATCCTGGCTATCCTCGGACTGCTGTACACTATAGGAACCGGCAACCAGCAGGGAAAGAAAATGAACACAACCCCCGCTCCAGCCGCGACCACGCAGAAGCAGCAGGCCGCACAGAAGAAACCCGCGCCGGGGTCCATCGAGTTCTTCGAGGTGGATAAGGATGCAATCGGTCAGCCGGTCGCTTTCATCCAGCTGAAGAACGACAGCGACAAGACGGTAGACGGCTTCAAGGTCATCCTGTCGGCGAAGGATAATTTCGGGAATACGGTCAAGCAGTTCGGCTACGGGGACCCGGTCATGAAGCTGATGAGCCAGCGCACGGTAGGCCCGCACGAAGTATCTACGACAGACCACTACTGGCACTTATATGGCTTTGAGAACGGCACGAAATTCCACATCAAGCTGCATGAAATCCATTACACTGACGGCACATCGTGGAAGGCCGAGGAAAGTGAACCCGTAGAAGCGGATACCACGAAGACCGATAAAGTAGTCCAGTAAGGAGCGTGATTATCATGACAATCGATATGGTCCTCATCTTATTAGGCCTGGCCTTGATACCGGCCTTTATCGCAAGCAGCAAGGGCCGCAGCTTCGCGCTGTGGTACATCTACGGCGTCTGCCTGCTCATCGTGGCCATCCCCCACTCGATCGTCATCAGTAAGACCACCGAGCAGAAAGATAAAGAGCTGAAAAGCGCAGGTTACGTAGAATGTCCGTACTGCAAGGAACCCGTGAAGGCTGGCGCTGTCGTCTGCCCGCACTGCCGTCGTGAGCTCCCGCAGCCGGATTCTCAGGCCGTTGAAGACCTGGTGAAGTGCCGGACCTGCGGCATGATGGTCAAAAAAGGCGCGAAGTACTGCCCCCGATGTGGCAATCTGATCGAATAAAGACAAAAAAATATCCCCGGATGACCGCTACTCACCGGGGATATTTAGGAGCTGAAGTGCGATATGAATGACCGCAACCTCATTTGCATTATAGCACATCAGCCCTATTATCTCAAGAAAATCTATAAGGAGCTGATGAATATGTATGTACGTAAAATTAATAACCGTTGGTACTACACTATCGAGGACAAGGATGCCCAGGGCAATCGTAAACGCCATGAACGCTTCGGCGGCTACACCCGGGCTGAAGCTGAAAAATCTTACCGGCAGGCCATGGCCGAAAAGGACCGTACAGGTAAACACTTCGAACCGTCCGCCATGTCTTTTGATGATTTCCTCCGGGAATGGCTTGATAAGTATGTCCAGAACTACTTGAAGCCGGCTACGATGGACGCGTATAGCGCAGCCATCCGTAACCACATCTCGCCTGCTTTCGGTACGCGGAAGCTGCGGGACTTGACGACGGCTGCTTTTCAGGACTGGCTTATCGAGCTGACGAGTAAGTATACAAAGTCTACGCTCAAAGTCATCATGAGTTGTCTCCGCTCCGCGCTCCGTTGGGCTGTCGCTAATCGCCGCTACCTCTTGATCAACCCGATGGATAACGTCACGCTGCCACCCTGCCGGACGCTGCCGAAATCGCCGAACATCTTCACGCCGGAAGCCATCCAGGTGATTTTCAAAAAATTCCCGCAGGGCCATCCAATCCATATGCCATGCGTCCTTTCCTACTACACTGGGATGCGCCTGGGTGAATGCCTGGCTTTAGAGTGGTGCAACGTCGACATGACGGCGCGCACGATCCGCGTCGTCGGTACCGCCTATGACCACGCCGGCCCTACAAAGATTTTGACGCCGAAAACCGCTTCTTCTGTCCGCGTCCTCACGTTCGGATCTAAATTGCAAGCTGAGCTGAAAGCGCAGCTGCTCTGGCAGAATACGAACCGTTTTCATTACGGAGCGTTTTACAAAGAAGGGACGGAGCACCATTTCGTCTGCACCATGCCCGATGGCCGGCAGATGACCAGCAACAACACGAAGTATTTCAACATGTGGTGTAAAGAAGACTTCCCTGGCACGAGCTTTCACTCCTTCCGGCACACCCACGCCACTATGCTGCTTGAGCATGGGTTTAAGATGGACTACGTCTCGAAGCGCCTCGGACACTCCTCCATCTACACCACGGCCAACATCTACGACACCATTACGGACAAACGTGAAAAAGACGCCGTCGATGCCATGGAGGCTTTCTTGTAATGCATAATTATTTTCTTACCGTTCTTCCGCCGCGGAAAGCCAATGGCGGAAGAAATGGCGGAAAAACATCCGCAAACCGCGCCATGACTGGCCCTTGCCTTAACGTTAAATTATCGTAAGTTATTTTAAATGAGAATTCAGGCACATATTGTAACGCTTTCTATCCCGCATAACCAAGCCATTTATCCAACAAGTAACATCATCTTCACTTTTTCTCAATAACTGTCAAATTTCCTCGTTTTTCATATCAAAGTCGGCAAAATATCGGCAAAAAAACTTGCTGAAAACCTAGTAAAAAAGCCGTTAAAAAGCCACTCAAAAATTCACAAAAAAGCCCTCGAAAAAGCGATTTTTGGAGGCATAAAAATTCAAGTACTGATGTCGCTTGGCTTTTTTTCGCTCATTTCCTTAGAATCTTCCTTGACCTTTCGATTCATGGTGACTATAATGAGCGTGTGTTTTATGAGCCTTTGGCTGATCATAACTCACTTTCATTGTCCAATCACTTCATTAGTTACTTCCATCATTAACCGGAATGGCCAGCTGTATTTGCAGTTGGCCATTCTGGTTTTATTTGTTTCCATGTTTTTACAGACTCCAGCCACGGTACATTTCTTCTTTATTATCAATGCATTTTTTTAGATAAGGTAAAATATATTTCGCAAATTCAATTTCATAAAAATAGACATAGTCTATTGCCGCTAGTACAATTAAGTTACCACACAAAATTCG
>ERZ791846.852-NODE-852-length-11836-cov-3.58883_pt1 | contig 11836 bp, 11 predicted proteins | sample MGYA00510289_ERZ791846 | MGnify/ENA primary metagenome ERZ791846 (study PRJEB30046, sample SAMN00715274) | human gut metagenome | study: EMG produced TPA metagenomics assembly of the A metagenome-wide association study of gut microbiota in type 2... | reverse complement strand
CGCTTTGATTTTTACATTTGTATGTATTGTATTTCTATTTTTGCCACTTATCTACAGAGGGGTATCTCCTGTTTGGGCAGCAGTGCTGGTTGCAATTCTGACGACGGTTGTGACCATGTATTTACTGGGAGGGATTTCAAGTAAAAGTGTGACTGCTGTGGTCGGCACAGTACTGGGGGTTGGAATTTCAGGGATACTGGCAATTCTGTTTGGAAAATGGACACATATTTCCGGATATAATGTTGCAGATATTGAGCAGTTGACGTATGTAGGTCAGACAACGAATATTAAAATTGGAGAATTGTTGTATGCGGGCATTTTGATTTCGGCACTGGGGGCTGTTATGGATGTTGCGATGTCAATAGCGTCTACTATTAATGAAATCCACTTTCGCAATCCACTGCTTTCTGCAAGGGAATTATTTTTTTCGGGGATACGGGTTGGAAAAGATATGATGGGGACAATGTCAAATACACTGATTTTAGCTTTTACAGGTACGTCGATTAATACGTTAGTATTTTTGTATGTGTATAACTATTCCACAACGCAGATCATCAATATGTATTCCATAGGAATCGAGTTAATTCAGGGAATTGCTTCCACAATGGGAGTGATATTGACGATTCCATTGGTTTCATTACTTAGTGCATGGCATTTAAAACGGAAAGAAATTAAAATTTTTTCAAAAATTTTTCAAAGAACAGGCCGGCGGTAAACCAAAGCGGCGCATAATCAAGACGGATGACCCCTTTGATATTGAATTTTGCACGACTGTAATCCCAGGGACAGATCCGGTGTTTCTTTAAAAACAGACCGGATAAAAATTCCCCGGCAAAAATAAAAGCAGTGTAGATACTGCCGCGCAGAAGGGTATTTTTTGTCTTTAATTTCTGGGAGAGCGGGGAGAAAATACATGCCATTCCATAGATTGGAAACATCCAGATGGAGGTTCTTCCTGCAAGTGTATAATCTTTGGAGAAAAAGGAGTGAAGTCCTGTAAACAAAATTTCCATGCACCAGCCGAGGGTGCCGCATAAAATAAATTTTTTCTTCATAACAACAGACTGCCCATTTTAGAGCGGATTTATGCAGTTAGAAATCAGGTATTGTACAATCGGAAAAAAATGTATTATAATACAGCTTAAGTTTGAAAGGACAAGGAGAGAAGAAAAATGGCGACATTGGAAGAACTCAGGGAGAAGCTGGATGGGATCGATGATCAGATCGCAAAGCTGTATGAAGAAAGAATGAAAGTCTGCGAGGATGTTGGAAGATTTAAAGTCGGCGCAGGGCGAAAAGTGTTTGACCGTCAAAGAGAACATGAAAAACTTCTGGATGTGGCATCCAAGGTGAACGGTGAGTTTAACAAGAAGGGGATTCAGGAGCTGTACGCACAGCTGATGAGTATGAGCCGGAAATTGCAGTATCAGCAGCTTGTGGAGGCGGGTGCACTGGGAAGACTTCCGTTTATTGAGATGGAGTTGCTTGATAAGCAGAATGTCCGTGTCGTATTTCAGGGTGTGGAAGGAGCTTATAGTCAGGCTGCCATGAAGAAATATTTTCCGGACAATGAGAACAATTTTCATGTGACGACTTTCCGGGAAGCCATGGAGGCAATCGAGGAGGGGGCGGCAGATTTTGCAGTTCTTCCGATTGAAAATTCTTCTGCTGGAGCAGTCAATGAAGTATATGATCTGTTGGTAGAGTTTGAAAATTATATTGTGGGAGAGACGTTTCTTCCAATCGAAAATACGCTGGCAGGCCTTCCTGGAACCACACTCTCTCAGATTGAGCGTGTGTACTCTAAGGCAGAAGCTCTGATGCAGACAAGCCGTTTCCTGGAAAAGCATGGAGACTGGCAGCAGATCAGTGTGTCCAATACAGCGGCAGCGGCAAAAAAAGTCCTAAAAGAGCAGGATCACTCGCAGGCGGCAGTGTGCAGTGCATATGCAGCACAGGTATACGGACTTTCTGTTCTGGCAGAGGATATTAATGATGAGACTAATAATGTGACACGGTTTATCATTGTTACGAATCAGAAGATTTTTACGCCGGATGCATCGAAAATCAGTATTTGTTTTGAACTTCCGCACCAGAGTGGATCACTGTATCAGATTTTGTCGCATTTTATTTACAATGACCTGAACATGACAAAGATTGAATCCCGTCCGGTGGAAGGGAAAAGCTGGGAGTATCGTTTCTTTGTGGATTTCGAAGGAAATCTCGAACAGCCGGGTGTGAAAAATGCGATCCGGGGGCTCAGAGAAGAAGCGCGGAACTTGAAGATTTTAGGAAATTATTGATGAGTATGAGGGAGGAACAGGAAGATGCGTACCAATGAACTGATCTTATATAAAAATATGGAATACGAAGAGTTACTTTTGGATATGACATTTCTGATGGAACATTATGATAATGAATACTATAATCAGGAGGATTTAAAAGGACTGCTTTTTTCCTGTATGAATGAATTGCTGGAACTCTCAGAGTGTCACGGGTTTTTCGGAAATCTCTGGCATACCTTCCTGACTTTCCTGCTGGCAAATGATGAAAATGCTTACAGTACCTCCTGCGAGATCACGGGAGAGACAAAAGGAAGCCTGAATCTGGCGGCAGAGCATGATTTTTGGATTTTTAAAGAATTATTCGATTATGATTTCACTGCATTGATGCGGGTATTGGATGCAGGCTGTTTTTCCCTTCTTCTGGACTATGAAAATACACAGGATGACAGGATTGTTTTTAATAAACGAATCCGTGACAGAATCTGTAATCTGAGCAGGGAGCTGGAGCAGGCAGAGGACGTACAGTCGTTTAAGCAGTGCGTGACGGAGTTTTATCGGGAGTTTGGAGTCGGAAAGCTGGGACTGCACAAAGCGTTTCGCGTGGAACATACCAAAGACGGAGCAGCGGAAATCGTTCCAATCACGAACATTGCTCATGTGCATCTGAATGATCTCGTAGGATATGAGGCAGAAAAGCAAAAGCTGATTGATAATACCAAAGCGTTTGTAGAGGGAAAAAGAGCCAATAACTGTCTGCTCTACGGAGATGCAGGGACAGGAAAATCATCTTCCATCAAAGCAATTTTAAATCAGTATTATGATCAGGGGCTTCGCATGATCGAAGTATATAAGCATCAGTTTCAGGATCTGAACGAGGTGATTGCCCAGATTAAAAATAGAAACTATAAATTTATTATTTACATGGATGATCTCTCTTTTGAAGAATTTGAAATCGAATATAAGTATCTGAAAGCCGTGATCGAAGGAGGTCTGGAGAAAAAACCGGACAATATTCTGATCTATGCAACTTCCAACAGAAGGCATCTGGTGAGGGAGACTTTCCGTGACAAACAGGATCGGGATGAAGAACTGCATACAAACGATACGGTGCAGGAAAAACTGTCTCTTGTGGCAAGATTCGGTGTCAAGATTTATTTTGCCTCTCCGGCTAAAAAGGCATTCCAGAAGATCGTGACAGAACTGGCAAAGCGGAACCATATTTCCATGCCGGAAGAAGAACTTTTATTGGAAGTCAATAAATGGGAACTGAGTCACGGGGGAATGTCGGGAAGAACTGCACAGCAGTTTATTGATTACCTTCTTGGGAAGGAATAACCGCATCAGGCGGAAAAAGAAAAGGAATTTGGTATGACAGGAAAGAAACGGATGCGCCGTCTTGCATTGACAGGCGCACTGCTGATGCTGTGCACAAATACGGCGGCAGGATGCAGACAGCAGGAAAAGCAGGAAGTAACACCAGAAGTATTGATGGATGCGGTAGACAAAAATATGAAAGAAGTCAATTCGGCATCCAGTTCACTGGAAATCGAGGTGGAGTTGGAGGATGTGCTGGATCATACCAGAATCCGAATGGATATGGACATGGAGAACACGGTAAGCCCAAGAGCAGGACACGCAAAGGGGAGGGCGGAAGTGAAGCTAAATGATAATCTGGTCTCTAGTAATATGGAAATCTACCAGGTGGAAGAAGGCGATAAGTATGTGACGTACAGTAGTCTTTACGAGCAGTGGTCGAGGACAGAGAGTGAAAACAGCTCCTCTTCCAGTGGTACAGAAACAGATTTTTTCCAGAGTGCAAGAGCGGAAATCGAAGATTTTACGCTTGCAAAGCAGCCGGTAAAGGTCCGGGAAAAGACGTGCTATGAAATCTACGGGGATATGCAGGGAAAGAAGCTGATGGATTTTCTTGGGGAGGAGATGATTCAGGCCTACGGTCTTGTGGATCTGCCGGATCAGGATGCGCTGGATACACTGGAGATTCCGGTTACGGTGGATATTTACAAAAAAGAAAAGCTGCCGGCAAGGATCATCGTGGATATGACAGATGTGATGGATGAATTATACCAAAGCTTCGGGAAAACAACTAATGTGAATTTTTATAATATTGAACTGGTGTATAACGGATATGATAATGTGGGACAGATTCAGGTTCCTGAAGATGTGAAGCAAGCAGTCAATGGATAAGAATACTCTTTTATTATAGAAAAATAGATGGATGCCCCTGGTAACGAAATCTGTACCAGGGGCATTTTGAATGCATTTTAATCAGAAATTTCTTTTAAGTCGCCGATATCACTGTCGATGATCAGCGAATAATTGGTATAATATACGACAAAGCCGGGTTTTGCACCCTTTGGTTTTTTGACATGTTTTTTCTCAATATAGTCAATCTCTACTTTTTCTCCGCCCCGGGCTTTGGAATAGTAAGCGGCAAGCCGTCCGGCCTCTTCAAATGTACGGTCCGGAAGCTCATCTCCGTTGGTGCGGACAACAACATGAGATCCGGGAGTATTTTTTGCATGGAACCACCAGTCATTGCCGACTGCAAATTCGAAGGTCAGCCAGTCGTTCTGCAGGTTATTCTTTCCGACATAAATATGATATCCGTCACTGGAAAGATAGTGCAGTGGTTTGTTTTTGATCTTTACTTTTTTCTTGGTGAATTTGCGGCGCATATAACCGGAATGAATCAGCTCTTCCTTGATCTCTGCAAGATCCTCCTCACTGAGTGCGATATCCAGAGCAGTGCTGACGGATTCCAGGTATGTGATGTCTTCTTTTGTTTCTTCGGTCAGCGCGGATAATGCTTCAAAGGTACGTTTTTGTTTGTTATATTTTTCGAAATAGCGCTGTGCATTTTCCAACGGAGTTTTTGTGGTATCCAATGGGATTTTTACGATTTCATTGTTGTAGTAATTCAAAGCTTCCAGTACTTTTGCACCCGGTTCCAGATTATAGCCGTAAGTATGGATCAGTTCGCCGTATACTTTGTATTTGTCCCGATCCTCGGTATCGGATAACTGCCGCATCTGCAGAGCATATTTTTTTCTGGCACGTTCCAGAGCGGTCTGTACGATATGGCGCAGATCAGCAGATTTCTGGCGGATACGGGTAATCTGGTTTTTGGTTGCATAATAAGTCTCCAGTACGTGTGAGATGGAAGAAAAAGTTTCTCTGTGGTATGCATGCAAATGATCCAGCCCAAGGGATGCAAATTCCTTTGGCTCTTTTCCGTCATAGTATACAGACGGGGAGAATTGACCTTCCCTGACTGCGGAGAGATAAATACAAAACTGATTGTAAAAGTGTACACAGACATCTGCGGAAAGCTCTGAGGCCGGAAGTCTTGAGTCTATACCGGAAAGAAAACAGATCTCCTCAGCGGTGACGGGACTGATCCCGGTAAAGCTGGTGTAGATCGCCTTGGATACCGGCATTGGCTTTGCACGAAGCAGGGTATGAAACTCGGCTTCTGAAATTGTGAGCGGATCTGCTTTTTCCATGGTGTCCGGGATGAAATAGTCCCGTCCGGGCAGCACTTCCCGGACAGAACTCATCTGGGCGGAGACATGTTTGATGCTGTCAATGATCGTTCCGTCTGAAGTACAGAAAATAATATTGCTGTGTTTGCCCATGATCTCCACGATCAGATCCTTGCGGCAAAGATCGCCAAGCTCATCCAGATGCTCGATTGTAAAATGAATGATCCGTTCTAGTTTGGGCTGCCAGATATCCACGATCCTGCCGTTTGCAATGTGCTTTCTCAAAAGCATACAGAAATTGGGAGCAGTCATGGGACTTGGTTTATTCGCGTCAGTGAGATATATGAGCGGAAGAGATGCACTTGCAGAAATGGAAAGCCGTCTCTGTCCCTTAGGGGATTTGATCGTCAGCAGAAGCTCGTCTGCCTCCGGCTGTGCGATCTTTGCAATTCTTCCGTTTAAAAGCTGTTCTTTTAATTCGTGGACCAGATTGGCCACGACAATTCCGTCAAAAGCCATAAAAAAATCCTTTCTTTTGGTTGGTTTCGTTTAACTTGATTATTGTATCACAGAATTCGGACAAGTGGTACCTGAAATCGGGAATTTCTGGAGTGAAAGCTTGACCAAACAGCATAAATAAGAGTATACTGGTAACAGAATTTCAAGAAAATGACAGAGGACAAAGACATGATAAAAAGTATGACAGGTTTTGGACGATGTGAAATTCAAAAAGAGTCCAGAAAATTTACGGTAGAGTTAAAAAGTGTGAACCACAGATATCTGGATGTAAATATCCGGATGCCGAAAAAGCTGAATTTTTTTGAGACGGCGATCCGTACGCTTTTAAAGCAGTATGCCAACCGTGGGAAGGTAGACATTTTTATTTCCTGTGAGGATTTGTCACAGCAGCAGATGATGCTGAAGTATAATGCTGCACTGGCAGCGGAATATATGCGTTATTTCCGTCAGATGAGCGAGGAGTTTCACATTGCAAATGATGTGAAAGTATCTGCATTGTCCCACTATCCGGAGGTACTTACAATGGAAGAGCAGACAGAGGATGAAGAGATTCTCTGGAGCGGGCTCAAAGAGGCGCTGGAGGGAGCGTTTGGACAGTTTGTGGAAACCAGAGTTTTGGAAGGTTCTCACTTAAAAGAAGATATCCTTCAGAAGCTCTCCGGTATGGAATCACTTGTGGAACAGGTGGAAGCACGTTCTCCTCAGATTGTGGCAGAGTATCGTGCAAAGCTGGAAGAAAAAGTAAAAGAATTACTTGCGGACGCGCAGGTTGAAGAGAGCCGGATTGCAGCGGAAGTGATTCTGTTTGCGGACAAGATCTGTACGGATGAAGAAGTTGTTCGTTTGAAAAGTCATATCGCACATATGAGAAATACACTGGAAGAGTCGGAGGGAATCGGGCGTAAGCTGGATTTCATCGCACAGGAGATGAACCGGGAGGCGAATACGATTTTATCCAAGGCGAATGATCTGGAAGTTTCGAATTATGCCATCGGACTAAAGACAGAGATTGAAAAAATCAGAGAACAGATACAAAATATTGAATAACCAGGAGATAAAGGAGAAATTTTAAAGAGATGAATCAGAGAGGGATTTTGATCGTTGTATCCGGATTTTCAGGGGCAGGAAAAGGAACACTGATGAAAGAATTGATGAAGCGTTATGAGGAAACTTATGCACTTTCTGTTTCTGCCACCACACGAAATCCAAGAGAAGGAGAAGTGGATGGAAGGGAATATTTTTTCAAAACAACCGAAGAATTTGAAAAAATGATTGCGAAAGAAGAGCTGATAGAGTATGCTAGATACGTGGAAAATTATTATGGAACACCGCGTACCTATGTAGAACAGCAGCTGGAAGCGGGAAAAGATGTGATTCTGGAGATTGAGATTCAGGGAGCGCTCAAGGTAAAGGAACGCTTTCCGGACACATTGCTTTTGTTTGTGACGCCGCCGTCTGCCAAAGAGCTGCGCAGACGTCTGGTCGGAAGAGGGACAGAGACCATGGAGGTGATCGAGTCCAGACTGGCAAGGGCAGTGGAGGAGTCAGAGTACATGGATCAGTATGATTATCTGGTGATTAATGATGATCTGGATGTCTGTGTATCCGAGATGCATAAGATCATCCAGGGAGAGCATCAAAGAAGTTTCCGTAATGAGAGCTTTATTCAGAGTATGAAACAGGATTTAAAAGGGAATGTGAAAGGAGACAGATAGAATATGTTACATCCATCTTATACAGATTTGATGAAGGTCGTAAATCAGGACGTTGAGGAAGGGGAATCAAAGGTTGTAAACAGCCGGTATTCCATTGTTATGGCAACGTCCAAAAGAGCGAGACAGTTGATTGACGGAGATCTTCCGATGGTACATGCAAAGGCAGGAGAGAAACCTCTGTCAATTGCAATTGAAGAGATGAATGCAGGCGAACTCAAGATTCTGGCAGAAAACGCAGAAGAGGAATAGGCATAGAAAGAGAAGATAAGGGGCAGATGCCATATGGTATCTGCCTTTCTGACTGTTGAAAAAAGGAGAAAAATGAAATATGAATATACTTTTTATTTCCCTCGGGTGTGATAAAAATCTGGTGGACACAGAAGTGATGCTGGGGATGCTGGCATCCAGAGGATATCAGATGGTAGAGGAAGAGACACAGGCAGATGTGATCGTGATCAATACCTGCTGTTTTGTCCACGATGCCAAAGAGGAGAGTATTCAGAACATTCTGGAGATGGCAGAATATAAAAAAGAGGGCAGATTAAAAGCCCTGATTGTTACAGGATGTCTGGCACAGCGCTATCGTCAGGAGATTTTAGATGAGATCCCGGAAGTGGATGCAGTGCTTGGAACGACTGCATACGACAAGATTTTAGATGCGATTGACGAGGCACTAAAGGGGCACCATACACTGACATTGGCCGATACAGATCTCCTTCCGGAAGTGGAGACAAAACGTCTGGTGACTACGGGCGGTCATTTTGCGTATCTGAAAATCGCAGAAGGGTGCGACAAGCATTGTACGTATTGTATTATTCCAAAGATCCGTGGAAATTTCCGGAGTGTGCCGATGGAGCAGCTCCTGTCAGAAGCAGAATATCTGGCAGAACAAGGGGTAAAGGAACTGATTCTGGTTGCACAGGAGACAACCTTGTACGGAAAAGATCTTTATGGTGAAAAATCTTTGCACAAACTCTTGAGAGAGCTGTGTAAAATTTCAGGAATCCGCTGGATTCGAATTTTATATTGTTATCCGGATGAACTGATTCAGACGATTAAGGAAGAACCAAAAATCTGTCATTATCTGGATCTTCCAATCCAGCATGCCAATGATGAGATTCTCAAACGTATGGGAAGAAGAACGACAAAACAGGAACTGATAGATATCATCAGTAAGCTCAGGAGAGAAATTCCGGATATCGCGCTTCGCACCACATTGATCACGGGATTCCCGGGAGAAACGAAAGAGCAGCATGAGGAACTGATGGAGTTTGTGGATGAGATGGAATTTGACAGACTCGGTGTGTTTACTTATTCTCCGGAGGAGGATACTGCAGCTGCGAGGATGGAAGGGCAGATCGAGGAAGAAGTCAAGGAAGAACGCCAGGCTGAACTGATGGAACTGCAGCAGGAAATTGCGTTTGATACTGCGGAAAATATGGTCGGAAAAGAAGTGCTTGTGATGATCGAAGGAAAAGTAGCAGATGAAAATGCATATGTGGGAAGAACATACAGAGATGCGCCGAATGTGGACGGTTTGATTTTTGTTAACACAGAGGAAGAACTGATGTCCGGTGATTTTGCAAAGGTAAAAGTATCGGGAGCAGTGGATTATGATTTGATAGGAGGTCTTATCTGATGAATTTACCGAATAAACTGACGGTTCTGCGAGTGCTGATGGTACCGTTTTTTGTGCTGTTTATGCTGACAGATCTTGGTGGAGTGGCGAACAAATGGATCGCACTGGCGATTTTTGTGGTGGCCAGTCTGACCGATCTGCTGGATGGAAAAATTGCCAGAAAATATAATCTGGTCACAAATTTTGGAAAGTTTATGGATCCGCTTGCGGATAAACTGCTGGTATGTTCAGCAATGATCTGTCTGATCGAAAAAGGAAGTCTGGCGGCATGGATCGTGATCGTGATCATTGCCAGAGAGTTTATTATCAGTGGATTCCGTCTGGTGGCGTCTGACAATGGAATTGTGATCGCGGCAAGCTACTGGGGTAAATTCAAGACAGTCTTTCAGATGGCGATGGTCATTGTACTGATCATGGATCTGGGTGGTGCTTTTGATGTGATCGGGCAGGCACTGATCTGGATTTCACTGGCACTTACGATCATTTCACTGATTGATTATGTGGCAAAAAATATTCAGGTACTGACCAACGGAGGCATGTAAGATGTATACAGACTGGCTTTTAAAAATGAAGGAAAATGAAGCGCAGACGACATTGGAAGAGCGTGTGGAATTGCTTGCTGAACACAAAATGACAGTCACTACAGCGGAATCCTGCACAGGCGGCCTGATCGCAGCAACGCTGGTGAATGTTCCAGGGGCATCTGACGTATTGAATGAAGGGTATATCACATATTCCAATGAAGCAAAGATACGTCTTGTAAACGTTTCCCCGGAGACATTAGAGCGTTATGGAGCAGTCAGTTCCCAGACAGCAAAAGAAATGGCGAATGGAGCAGCAAAGGCGGCAAAAGCAGAGGCTGCTCTAAGCGCTACGGGAATTGCGGGACCGGGAGGAGGAACAGAGGAAAAGCCGGTAGGTCTGGTTTATATCGGCTGTTCTGTGAACGGAAAGACAACTGCGAAAAGATGTGTTTTTGATGGAAACCGTATGGAAAACAGGCAGCATACAGTGGAAACTGCATTGGAAATGCTTGTGGAAGCACTGGAAAATCTGGAAAAATAGAAAGTGATAATTGACGAATGTCGGAATTTGTGAGAGAATGTAAACGAATACGGCGTTAAGAATTTATCAAAGCCGCAGAGGGAAACCTCAAATAATACACAATTACATATGTTGAAAGGAGTTTTAACATGATTTATTCACACGAAGTAGAAATGATGTGTCCGGTAGCTCAGGGAGCAAATCACGGACCAGCTCCAATCCCAGAAGAAGCAAAATGGGTGCAGGCAAAAGAAGTTAAAGATATCTCAGGACTGACACACGGTGTAGGCTGGTGTGCTCCACAGCAGGGAACATGTAAGCTGACACTGAACGTAAAAGAAGGTATCATCCAGGAAGCACTGGTTGAGACAATCGGATGTTCAGGAATGACTCATTCTGCAGCTATGGCATCTGAAATTCTTCCGGGAAAAACAATTCTCGAAGCTCTGAACACAGACCTTGTCTGTGATGCAATCAACACAGCTATGAGAGAATTATTCCTGCAGATCGTATACGGACGTACACAGAGTGCATTCTCTGAAGATGGACTTCCGATTGGTGCAGGACTGGAGGATCTCGGAAAAGGACTTCGTTCTCAGGTTGGTACAATGTACGGAACTCTTGCAAAAGGACCTCGTTACCTGGAAATGGCTGAAGGTTATGTAACAGGTATCGCTCTGGATGAGAATAATGAAATTATCGGATACAAATTCGTAAGCCTTGGTAAATTCACAGACTTCATTAAAAAAGGTGATACACCAAACGAAGCATGGGAAAAAGCACAGGGACAGTATGGACGCGTGGATGATGCAGTTAAGATCATCGACCCAAGACAGGAATAGGCGATAGGAGGACTTAAAATGGCTTTATTTGAATCATATGAAAGACGAATTGATAAAATCAATGCTGTATTAAACAGCTACGGAATTGCTTCTATCGAAGAAGCTGAAAAAATCACAAAAGATGCTGGACTGGATGTTTACAATCAGGTAAAAGGAATCCAGCCGATCTGTTTTGAAAATGCATGCTGGGCTTACATTGTAGGTGCTGCTATCGCAATCAAAAAAGACTGCAGAAGAGCTGCTGACGCTGCTGCAGCAATCGGCGAAGGTCTTCAGGCATTCTGTATCC
>ERZ791846.850-NODE-850-length-11865-cov-4.20787_pt1 | contig 11865 bp, 8 predicted proteins | sample MGYA00510289_ERZ791846 | MGnify/ENA primary metagenome ERZ791846 (study PRJEB30046, sample SAMN00715274) | human gut metagenome | study: EMG produced TPA metagenomics assembly of the A metagenome-wide association study of gut microbiota in type 2... | reverse complement strand
TTTACCAGAAATCCATCCGCAGCAAACAGATAGAACGTGCACAAGCGATGCTGGAAGCAAAATCTCCGCAACATTCCAAACAAATCAGAGGGGATACTGCAATGTATAATGTGCATTGCCGGTATCCCCTCTGATTTATTCAACCATTATTCACAATTTTTTATTTCATTTTAACTTTTCTGACATTTGACCATTCGCTGAATGTTTTTGAATTATCCTCAGAAGTACGGTTCCATGCATGTAAACCAATATAATAAGTGCCTGATTTAACGTTCTTAAATGTAACAGTTACCGTATTTCCTTTTATCTTCTTTACATAATAATTTTCTCCGGAAACAGCAGGACGTTTCTGTCCGTTAGTTTTAGTAAGGGTATCACTGAGAACTACATCATAGCCCTGAGCGTTTTTGCTCTTCGTATATTTTACTGTCACTGTGGAACCTTTAACAGTTACCTTACTGATCACAGGTGTCTGTGGCGTAATGGCACTCACATCTACTTTATGGATCTCAGACCACTGTCCAAATACTTTTTTGCCATCTTCACCCTTAAGCCATGCGTGACACGCTACATACCAGGTTCCCTTATCCATATATGCAAATGCAGACTTCAGGTCTTCCTGATTTTTCAGGACCTTTGTATACTGTCTTGTTTTAAGCATATCCTCAGAGGTGCCGATTACATAATCATAGTTAAGAGCACCCTTACACTCTTCATTCAGCACCATTTTTACAGAGTTTTTGGAAACAGATACATTCTTTATAACTGCTTTTGCAGGTCTGGTATAATTTCCGTCTGAATCTGTGATACTTCCGTCTGTACTGTAAATATTTCCTTTTGTATCTGTTACAGTTTCATCTTTATTTACAGTTGGCTTTTTACCATCTGCATCAGGTGTCAGCTTCGTGCCATCCGGAAGTGTTACAGTTCCATCTGAACTGATCACGATTCCTTTTGGTGTAACGAGATTTCCATTCTTATCTTTCTCAGTCCCCTCCGGGTAAGTATCCGGTATCGGAGTAACAGTTGGTGCTGGCGTTACTGATGGATTTACCGATGGTGATGGATTTACCGACGGTGATGGTTTTACTGACGGTGACGGACTTACCGATGGTGATGGGTTTACGGTCTGTATGATTGTAGTGTCTGATATGGTACAGTTCTGAATTTTATTATCCGGTGTTTCTGTAATGTCACTCCAATATGTATCCGGAGCAGATTCACTGTTGGAAGTTATTTTTTTACCATTTACTGCTGTTCCTTTTGTAGAAGGAGATATAGTGACAGATTCAGTATACGCTTTGCCTGGTTCCGCATTTTTGTTCATAAATAAATAAGCAGAACCTCCTTCCAGATATGCTTTTGCTGTTTCTACATTTCCGGTGCCCTCAACTGCATTACCACCGTTATCACCATCTCCTCGTCCTGCAACAGCAATCAACGTTCCTGCTCCGGAAATCTTTCCGTTGTCAAGAATCACCGCTGCACCGCCAACTGAAGTAGTTGCTATGTTTCCTCCACCGTATGCTGCAAGCTGGCTGCCCTCACCAATAGTAAGTGTCCCGCTGCTGACTTTCAGGGCCGGCTGTCCGCTGTAGCTTTTTCCTGTGGCAGGATCTGTTCCTGTGGCAGCTTCATCACCTTTGATATATACTTTTCCTTCTACCTTTACATTTCCATTTGTCACAACAACAGGTGATGTATTGTGACGTGCCTGTGTTCCATCAGTAAGGAAATTAGTGTTGGAGTAGATCATAGAATTCTTTATGGTCGCTCCATCATTCAGAATCAGCTGTCCATTAACAGAAGTACCTGTCAGGAATTTTCCGCTATAATCATCGTGGTTGACAGATATTGTTCCACCATTTTCTACTTCAATCTGTCCATATATGGAAGAATCTCTCAGATTCAATGTTCCGCCCTTTTCTACTTTTATCTTCACACTGCTGAGAACCTTCATATTGACCATTGTAAGGTTACATCCATCCGGTATGAGCAATGTCTGAGTTGTCGCTTCTCCCTCTGAAACAGCATATCCCAGTTCTCCATACGTACCGCTGGTATGAGAGCCATACCAGGCTTTAATCTGTGCCGGGACTGTTACAACATCATCTGTATCATTAAAATCAGGAATTACCCATGGATCCATATCGTACATATATTTTCCGTCTGCAGTCTCGGTTGCATTTTCAAGTTTCAGATGATCTGCCAGTTTTTCATTAGTACTGTAAACCTTGAAAGTAAGCTCATTACTTGTTACTGTACGCCCTGACTCATCGGTTACTGTAACGCTGACAGGATATGTACCTGTTTCAGCAGGAGTTCCGCTGAGAGACAGAGAACTGTCATATGTGGAATACATCCCTGCCATCCCACTTCTACTGTCAATGTTTACCTTTGTATTCTTTGTGTTAATTTTTACACCTGTTTCTTTTAACTTCTTCCAGTCAGCTTCAACAGGTTCCTGCCCATTCGGAAGATCTACCGCTTCCACAACTACATTACTGTTTTTGTTGGATGAAACAGAAGTGGATGCACCTGAAACTGCATCGTATTTTTTCTGCCCTGTAACAGCACTTTCGAAGTATCCTTTTAATCTGACATGAAGAGTGTTCACTCCGTTGGATGCACCGTTAATATTAGTTTTATCGGAATCAGTTGCAACAACTGTGAAGGCATTTCCCTCTGCATTTACCTTAAGATAAAGTTCTTTATATCCATCACTTTTTATTGTAATGACATTTCCAGTGTGAAGTACAGTTGAATCAAATACAACACGATTCTCACTGCTGTCTGGATAATATGCATTTCTGCCAAATAATGCTGCTGCAGAATTTGTTTTATCCCATTTTGTCCCATCTACAGATATTTCTGTGATTTTACTGATGTAATCAGAATCAGTATTTTCATCAGCTGGTTTAATGATCTTGTAGTCTGTATATGAAATTTCCACTTGATCTCCCACAAATGTTGGTGCATCTTTGGTCTGTTCAGGTTCAGACTGTGAAGTTACTTTTTCAACAGCCCATTGCTTTCCGGTTCCTGTTACCTTTAAAGTAAGATCCTTGTATCCGGTACTTTTGATTACAATCTGATCGTTTACTTCAAAAGAATCTGCCGAAAATTTAATATACTGATCCGATGACCCACATAAATAATACTCTCCCTTTGTTAACCAGGAAGAAAATGATGCTTTTGTTAAATCATTGCCATTTACCGATATCTGTTGAATATTATCAACATAGTCAGTACCAAATTGTCCTTTTATCTTATATGTTAAAGTTCCAAATACATTTTCAGGTTCTGTCGTCACAACCGGCGGTTCTTTCGCACTTTGTGCCCCCCCATCCTGAGCCGCCTGTACATTCTCCTGCTCATCCGCAAAATCCGGTGTTCCCGATCCATCACTAAAGGAATCATCATCTGCCTCCTGTGTGGTCGCTGAATCCGTAGTCATTGAATCTGTAAATATGTCTGTTGCACATACCGGTACAGAAGCAATCATATTTGCCGCAATTGCCATAGACATCAGAATTGCCATTCTTTTCTTCATCTGTTTCTTTCTCCTCCTGTAATATGATATCAGGGGCAAAAAACATTTCGTCCCTGACTTGAAGCTATCTGTGCATCATCTCATTTCAGATGAAGCGGATAAAATCCTCCGATTCATCTCAGTTCTTCAATAGAAGTTTAAATGAACAAATCGCACAATAGTTTGCTTCGGTTAACTCTGTTGGTTAGTGTATACTAATCTGTATAAAAATGCAAGAAAATTATCGTGCCACTGTTGAGAAAGTATCTCATAAATCAAGCAGTATCCTGTTGACAATTTTTTCTCATTTCACAGCAAAATAAGACAGAATAGAGCAATTATGGCAATTCCATAAAATAATGCAGGAAATAAATCAGGTAACATCCTGCTATCAGTCTGAAAATATCATCTTCTATCTCTTTTTCGCTGCTGTCTAAAGTAATTTTGTTTCTTTCTATCTGAAGCCCCATTGTATCCGCAAGATTCTCAATCCGTTGTCTGTCATATTCTTTTTCATCCAAAAGAACAGAATCCTCATAGACCCTGAATTTCCCGGCTTCATCACATTCCAGTCTCAGATGCAATTCAGGGAGTTTTCCGGGTTTAAAGGTTATCTCACTGTAATTCCTCTTCGTCGCAGTGCGATCCTGCCCGGAGGGCTTTTTTATATTATAGGAACATTACGGCGTAATTTCCTATAATATAAATAAAAAATCTCCGTCTGTATTATATGGACGGAGATTTTTTCACACACCTGTTATTTATTTTTCCTTGTTATAAACCTGAACATATCAGAACCAAGAATATGTACATCAAGTTTATCAGCCATCTTTTCCAGACGCCTTATCTCTTCTTCTGTAAGAATTGTATTTACAGCCTGACTTAGTTCCTTTACCTGTTGCAGCCGTCTGCATCCACATATCGGTACAACTCCTTTATTACTACAATAAGCAATGGCTACCTGTGGAATTGTCAACTGATGAGATTTTCCTATTTTGTTCATCAATACATAAAGAGGATGCAGCGTTCTCTTTTTTCGATCAAATATGATCTTCATTATAGACTTTCCCGTTTTGATACGTGGATCAACAAGCATCCTCTCTTCCAGAACTGCCCATGCCCAAAAGCTTATGCCATATTCTTTGCACCATGCTATAATTCATTAGGGAGTATAAAATATGCTATGATATTCAGTCAATATAATATGCTCATGTTTCATATTGTTTTCCAAACACACTCTAAAACAGTGGGAAGCTATTTCCCCAACATATTTTCAATAAAGATCCCATACCCACTCGTAGAATCCTGCACAAAGACATGGGTGATGGCCCCGACCATTTTGCCGTTTTGCAGCACAGGACTTCCGCTGAGTCCCTGCACGATTCCTCCGGTTTTCTCCAGCAGTTTTTCATCCGTTATCTGTATCACAAAGCTTTTATTGGTATCCTCATGGTTCAGATCGATTCTTTTAATCTCTGCCTGATATTCTCTGACTTCTCCATCGACGTTACATAAAACGGAAGCTTCTCCTGTTTTCACATCCTGCTTATATGCCACCGGCATTTTTTTCAATGTGATTCCATCTTCCGCACCTTTGTAAAACTGTCCATAGATTCCGTTCTTACTATTTATCTCAATACTTCCCAGAATATTCCTGTCATCATAGCGGATAAAGCCTGCCAGTTCACCCGGATTTCCCTTGCTTCCTTTATTGATTGCAAGAATCTGGGCTTTATACAGCGCTCCGTTTCTGATATTCAGAAGCTGTGCCGTGTCTATATCACTGATTCCATGTCCCAGTGCCCCATATCTTCCATTCTGATCTACATAAGTAAGTGTTCCGATTCCCTGCGTATCATCCCGGACCCAGATTCCAAGCTTATAGTCTCCTTTTGTGTCCTTTACCGGCGTTACTGAAACAGGCACACTCTCACCTTCCCGTTTCACTTCCAGCGTAACTTCTTCCCCATCCAGTCCGGCGATATCATTAATCAGCTCTCTCTTCGTAGAAATTTTCTCGCCGTTAAATGAAACAATATAATCTCCCTGTCTGACCAGGTTCTTCGCCGGTTCTTTCATTTCACCGTTCTGATCCTCTATCTCTCCGGTGTCGATCACCAGCACACCTTCTGTCTCCATGTAAATTCCTATCGTACTTCCGCTGACATAGATTTCCTGCTCATCTACCGGTGTCACTTTTACTTCTTTAAATGGAATATACCCTAACAGCCTGCAGGGCAGGATATATCCTCCATCCTGCGAGACTGTAACCGCTTTTTCAAATGTGACCAATGGTGCCGAGAGAACTTCCGTTACATCTTCAGTACTCTCACCACTGTCCCTGGATATCTGGATCTCGTCCGGAATTTTTCTGTCCAGATACTTATATCCAAGCCAGAATATTGCCAGCAGATCCAATGCCAGACAACATATAACAAAGAATCTGTATTTTTTTCTTCTGTTCATTCCTGCGCACATCCTTTCCGTAAAAAAATAAGAGAGAACAATCTGTTATAGGATTATCCTCTCTTAGTATATGGTCAATTATTTTATTTGAATCTTGTATTTTTTTGTTTCTGTGCCAATTCTTTCATTTCTTTTGCATTCTCAAAAACCGCAGATGTGATTTCTGCACCACCTAAGAGTCTTGCCAGTTCCCGGATGGAATCATCTTCCTCGAGTACATGAATCTGGGTGATCGTTTCCGTTCCCTGCAGATGTTTCTCAATTTCAAAATGACTGTCAGCCATAGCCGCGATCTGTGGCAGATGCGTGATACAGAGCACCTGATGATGCTGACCGATCACTGCCATCTTCTCTGATACCTTCTGCGCAGTTCTTCCACTGATACCAGTGTCTATCTCATCGAAGATCAGAGTTTCTATCTGATCTCTGTCGGCAAGGATTGCTTTCAGTGCAAGCATGATTCGTGATAACTCACCACCGGATACAATCTGGCCCAATGGTTTCAGACTCTCACCAGGGTTTGTGGAAATCAGATACTGAATATCATCGGTTCCGTTATCTGTATAATTTTTCTTCTGTTGGAAATCAATGGCAAAATTCACATCCAGGAAGTTTAAATCTTTCAGTCCCTGAATAATCTTTTCTTCCAGCTGTTTACTATATTCTTTACGGATTCGGGATAATTCATCCGATCTTTCTTCAAGAACATCTTTTAGTTCTTTGAGATGGTTCTTCAATTCCTGTAAATTTTCCTCATATTTACGTAATTTTTCCAGTTTTTCTTCTTGAAGTTTACGATAGGAGAATATATCTTCGATCGTACGTCCATATTTTGCCTTCAGCCCATTGATTAAATCCAGACGCCTTTCTGTCTCATAAAATTCTCCCTCATCAAAGGTCATATCATCCAGATATGCGGACAGTTCTCTGTTAAAATCATTCAGCAGACCATCCACAGAAGTCAGTGTTTCTGCCATAGGTGCAAGCTCTGAATCGTACTGGGTTACATGTGAAAACTCCTTCAAAGCCTCACCTACCGTCTCACCGGCGCCTTCTTGGCTCTCATATCCTGTAAGATTATGTACTAGCTGTAATGAATCCACGATTAGTTTTGCATTACTCATTTTCCTGTACTGGCGCTCCAGTTTCTCATCCTCATCCGGCTGAAGATTCGCCTTCTCAATCTCTTTGATCTCAAATTCCAGAAAAGCAAGCTCCCGGTTTCTCTGTTCTTCATCCATATTCATGGAATTCAGTTCTGTTTTGCATTTACTGTACTCTTTATAGGCCTGAGATACTTTATCTTTTACAGGAAGAACCCGGTTCTTTCCATACGCATCCAGAATTGCAAGCTGCTTATCCTGATACAACAGAGACTGGTGTTCATGCTGTCCATGAATATCTAACAGACAAGCTGCCGCAGCTTTCATCTGACCGACTGTACTTGTCTCACCGTTAATTTTATTGATACTTCTTCCATCCATGATTTTTCTGGAAAGAAGTACCTGACCATCCTCCGGATAAATATCCAGCTCTTTTAATGCTTCTTTTGCTTTTTCATTCTCTATCTGAAAAAGCAGCTCCACTAACGCATAAGGTGCATTTTCTCTTATCATATTTTTAGAAGTCTTTGCCCCGAGGATCAGCTGCATTGATCCCAACAGAATCGATTTACCCGCTCCGGTCTCACCAGTCAGAATGTTTAATCCCGGTCCGAATTCAACTTCTATTTCTTCTATCAGTGCAAGATTCTTTACATGCAGATGAGCTAACATTTATAATTGCCTCCAAACTAGTCTCGTTGTTGTCATTGATTCAGCCTTACAAAGCTTCTTAATTTCTCTGCTGCTCCCAGTGCCATGTCTGCATTCTTTGCAGCGCACATAATGGTATCATCACCTGCAATACACCCCAATATTTCCGGCCATTTCAGGGCATCCAGTGCTGCTGCCACGCCCATTGCCATTCCGGAAACGGTCTTTATCACAATGATATTTTGTCCCACATCAATAGAAAGCAGGGTATCTTCCAGTACTCTTGTATATTTTGCTCCAAGACTGCCTGATTCATTATTAATGATCGCATAGCGGGATTTTCCGTCTTTTCCTGCTACTTTTGTCAGTTTAAGGGCACGGATATCTCTGGAAACAGTCGCCTGTGTTACCTTAAATCCTGCCTCATTAAGTCTGGATGCCAGTTCCTCCTGTGTATCAATATCATACTGATGAATCAGTTCAATAATTTTCTCATGTCTTGCAACCTTCACGTTATTTCCTCCTGCTAATCAGCTGTCTCTCATCTTCCGGCGCAGCACTTCCACGAAGCTTAAATGATTCAGCTTCAGAATCTTTGTCTTTACATCCGCCTGACGAATCTGTATGCAATCACCGGTAACCATGGGAATAAATGTATCTCCGTCAAAAGATGCGATTCCCTTTTCGCAGTCACAGTGTCTTCCTTTTCCTATCTCCACAGTGATCACATCCTGTGCAGGAAAAATAATGCTTCTCATATTCAGCGTATGAGGTGCTATCGGAGTCATAATTGTCATCGCCGCATTCGGTGATACGATAGGGCCGCCTGCTGACAGACTATATCCCGTAGATCCGGTCGGCGTGGAAATAATGATTCCATCTGCATTATAGGAATTAAGATATACATCATTTACGTAATTCTTAAAACGCACCACGCGAAGATGTCCGTCTCTGCCGATCACAATATCATTCAGGGCAATGTCATCCCCGATGAGTTCTTTTCCCCTGTATACTCTTCCTTCCAGCATCATTCGTTCTTCCACTTCATAATCATCTGCCATCAGCTGATCAAGTGAACTGTATAAAGATGTCTGATCTACCTCTGCAAGAAATCCGAGATGTCCCAGATTGATACCAAGAAGCGGAATCTCTTTGTGCACCACATCTCTGGCCGCCTGAAGAAGTGTACCGTCTCCACCCAGAACGATGATACACTGTGTATCATCCGGAATCTTTGACGGATCTGTATAATGATAAGCCCCTTCATGCTTTCTTTCGGCCTGCTGTACTTCACAGCTTCTGCCATGTGCCTTCAGATATTCTGTAATTTTTCCTGTGATCGCAAGATTTGAATCTTTGTCACTGTTTGTAATGATATAAAACCTGTCCATAGTTTCTTTCTGATCCAGTCTTATTTATCTAATGCTCCATGTGCCTGGGCAACCACGTCCTCCACAGATACTTCCAGACTGTCTGTAACCTCCGTTCCTTCCGGATGCTTCTTAAGATGAAGAAGATATTCGATATTCCCCTCCGGTCCTTTGATCGGCGAAAAAGAAAGATGACATGGTTCCATGAAAATACTCATGGCATAATCGCGCACTTTCTCAATAACCTCCTGATGAACAGCAGGATCTCTTACCACACCTTTCTTACCGACTTTCTCTCTTCCGGCTTCAAACTGTGGTTTAATCAGGCATACAATCTCGCCCTCATCTGTAAGAAGATTTCTTACAGGAAGCAGAACTTTTGTAAGAGAGATAAAGGAAACATCAATAGATGAAAAATCTGCCGGTCCCTCTAAATCTTCCGACACTACGTAACGGATATTCGTTTTCTCCATACAGACTACTCTCGGATCATTACGCAGTTTCCAGTCAAGCTGTCCATATCCGACATCGATCGAATATACTTTTACAGCGCCATTCTGAAGCATACAGTCCGTAAATCCACCGGTAGAAGCACCGACATCCATACAGACTTTGCCGTCTAATGTCACATCAAAATTCTTCATCGCTTTCTCAAGCTTCAGTCCACCGCGGCTTACATACGGAAGAGTATTTCCTCTGACTTCAATCTTTACTGTCTCCGGAAACATTGTCCCTGCCTTATCCTCTTTCTGACCATCTACATATACATCTCCTGCCATGATGTATGCCTTTGCTTTCTCACGTGACGGCGCAAGGGCACGTTCCATCATAAGCATATCTAAACGTTTCTTCATTGTCTTTTTAATTCCTCACTATCCTCTATTGCCTGTCTGATATCAGCTACACCAAGACCAATTCTTGCACGCAGGCTGTCTACATTTCCCTGTGGCACAAAACGATCCCACACAGATGCAGATAATACTCTCACCTCAGGATGACAGGCTTCCATATAAGCAGATACATGCTCTCCGTATCCGCCGCTTTTTACGTTTTCTTCTACGGTTGCAAACAGGCTGTGATCTTTTGCAAGCTCATCAAGCAGCTTCACATCTAACGGTTTGACAAACCTGACATTTACAAAAGTAGGATCAAAACCGTCTTCTTTCAGTCCCTTACAGACTTCCAGACAGGATGGAATCATGCTTCCTACTCCCAGTACTGCGATTTTCTTTCCTCTGTGAATAACTTCGCTCTTACCATGTTCCACAGGTGCCTGATGTTCCTGCAGACCCTGATATGCGCTTCCACGTGGATATCGAATGGCAACCGGTCCGTCACAATCCACTGCAAATGCAAGCATTTCTTCCAGCTCTTTGTCATTCTTCGGTGCAAGAACTGTCATATTCGGCATCATAGACAGATAAGACAGATCAAAGCACCCCTGATGTGTCTCTCCATCTGCTCCTACCAGTCCTGCTCTGTCAATAGCAAAAATCACATGAAGATTCTGCATACATACGTCATGCAATATCTGATCTACCGCCCGCTGGAGAAAAGATGAATAAATCGCGACTACAGGAACCAGTCCGCCAAGAGCCAGTCCTGCTGCAAAACTCACTGCATGTTCTTCTGCAATTCCCACATCAAAAAAACGATCCGGAAAACGTCTGGAAAACTCTATAAGTCCGGTTCCGTCTGGCATCGCAGCTGTAATAGCTGTCAGTTTCTTATTCTTCTCTCCCAAAGAAACCAGTGCTTTAGAAAAAACATCTGTATAACCCGGTACAGATTTCTTCTGAAGCGGATGGCCTGTATGAATATCAAATGGTCCGGTTCCATGAAATCTGTCCGGATGAGCGCTTGCAGGACCATATCCTTTTCCTTTCTTTGTAAGAACATGGACAACAACAGGTCCTTCCACTCGTTTCGCCTCATTAAACAGCTTCATCATCTGACGCATATTATGACCGTCAACCGGTCCAAGATATGTCAGTCCCATATTCTCGAACAGCATTCCCGGAATAAAAAGCTGTTTGATGCTGCTTTTGGTCTTTCGCATGGTATCTACCAGTGCGGTGCCGACTTTCGGAACTTTCTTCAACGTCTTTGTCACTCCCATCTTCATCCCTGTGTAAGCTTCCGCAGTCCTCAGGGCACTCAGATAAGTAGACATTCCTCCCACATTTCTGGAAATCGACATATTGTTATCATTAATGATAATGATAAAATTCGTCTTTAATTCCGCCGCGTTATTTAATGCTTCATACGCCATTCCTCCGGTAAGGGCACCATCTCCGATCACAGAAACCACATGATGTTTCTGACCCAGAATATCTCTGGCCCGCACATATCCAAGACCTGCTGAAATCGAATTGGAACTGTGGCCTGCATCATATGCGTCGCAGTCACTCTCACTTCTCTTCGGAAATCCACTTAAGCCACCCTCCTGACGGAGATTCTTAAATTCATCTTTTCTTCCGGTAAGAATCTTGTGCGTATATGCCTGATGTCCTACATCCCAGATCAGTTTATCTTCCGGAAAATCCAATACATTGTGAAGAGCCAGCGTCAGTTCCACCACTCCCAGGTTAGAAGCAAGATGTCCCCCTGTCCGGCTTACAGACTGGATTAAAAAGTCTCTGATTTCCTCTGCCAGAGGCTCAAAATCGGCCAACGGTATTTTATGGATATCATTGGGTTTCTTGATTTTTTCCAGAATCATTTGTATCCTTCCTTTATTTTC
>ERZ791846.849-NODE-849-length-11882-cov-3.61148_pt1 | contig 11882 bp, 9 predicted proteins | sample MGYA00510289_ERZ791846 | MGnify/ENA primary metagenome ERZ791846 (study PRJEB30046, sample SAMN00715274) | human gut metagenome | study: EMG produced TPA metagenomics assembly of the A metagenome-wide association study of gut microbiota in type 2... | reverse complement strand
TTGACACCGACGGAAACTGTATTGATTCGTATACCTGGCGGAGCATACCGATCACAGCAGATAACTGTCCGCGAAGTCCGATGATAGAGCATGTGCTGGAGCGTTTCACACAGCAGATCGACGAGAAATATAATTTCATTATTGGCCGTTTCCGCCGTGAACTGACACATCCGGAGCGGACGCAGGAAACAGAGCTTGGAAATCTGTTTGCAGATATTTTTACGGAAAGTCTCGGCGTGGATATCATGCTGATCGGTTCCGGCAGTATCCGGAGTGAAAAGCTTGGTCCGATTGTTACATATGCAGACCTGATCGAAGGATTCCCTTATGATGATGGTGTATATATGTTCAAGGTGACGGCAGGCCAGCTGCGAAAGATGCTGCTCTATATGGTCCGGGATGAAGCGTTTTTAGGACATACGGAGTTTTACCAGATCCCATCAAAATTCCGTTTCTGTTATAACCGTGAGAGGGGCGAGTTTGATTCCTTTACCTATTGCGGCAAGGAACTTGGCAGAGAGATCAGTGATGATACGGTCTTTACAGTTGGAATGCAGAATTTCCATTTCCAAAATGTGGAGAAGTTCCTGAGTATATCTTACGAAACTATATCCCAGCTTCAGAAACCGCGCTGCATTGCTTCCTCCTGTCAGGATATCCTGATGGAGTATTTCAGGGAACATGAGTGGCTGGATTCAGCTGTGGATGGCCGGATGACCATAGAAGGATAAACTATATATATGAAATAATTTGAAGCAGACACTATATCTTGTATACTAACGGTGAGTATTTTGCCAAAATTGCCCTAAAAGGGATAAATATACTAACGGTGAGTATATATTTTCGTGAAAAATCTGATATATTCAAACCAGATCAAAGATTTGGATTATGAAAAGGATCATGAAAAATCCGGTGATATGGAAAGGAGAAATGAGTATGGGACTTATTAGAGCAGGAATTGGAGCAATGGGCGGAACATTGGCAGATCAGTGGAAAGAGTTTTTCTACTGTGATTCCATGGGAAAAGATGTACTGGTTACAAAGGGTCAGAAGCGAACCTCCGGTCGTTCCTCTAACACAAAAGGTAATGACAACATCATTTCCAACGGCAGTGGAATTGCTGTTGCAGATGGACAGTGTATGTTGATCGTGGAACAGGGAAAGATCGTTGAGTTCTGTGCAGAGTCTGGAGAATTTACTTACGATACTTCTACAGAACCCAGTATTTTCAGCGGTAATCTGGGAGACAGCGTTAAGAAGACCTTCCAGGTTATTGGAAAACGTTTCGCATATGGTGGCGATACAGGAAAGGATCAGAGAGTTTATTACATTAACACAAAAGAAATGGGCGAGATCCTTTATGGTACAGCAACACCGGTTCCATTCCGCGTGATCGTAAATGAGGAGCTTGGCTATAAGCTTTCTGTAGATATCCGCTGCAACGGAAACTTTACATACCGGATCTGTGATCCGCTGCTTTTCTATACAAACGTATGTGGAAATGTGGAACAGGATTATGAGAGCTCAGAGATCGCAGGACGTTTAAAGGGCGAGCTTATGACAGCACTGCAGCCGGCACTTTCTACATTGTCTGCAAAGAAAGTCCAGTATTATGAGATTCCGGCTCATACACAGGATCTGTCTGATGCATTAAATGAAGTCCTTTCAAAGACATGGAAGGAAAAACGAGGCATTGAGGTATTTTCCTTTAATATCAATTCCTTAAGTATTCCAGAAGATCAGCGTAAGAAGATCAATGAGTGGGAAGAAAATGCAATGACCACCAATCCGACAACAGCGGCTGCCCGTCTTGTTGGAGGACAGATCGATGCGATGAAAACAGCTGCAGGAAACAGCGCCGGCGCAATGACAGGATTTATGGGAATGGGAATGGCAATGAATGCTGGCGGAATGGGCGGCATGAATGCCCAGAACCTGTTTGCAATGGGACAGCAGCAGCCGCAGGCAGCACCGCAACCGCAGGCAGCTCCACAGCCGGCAGCGCCGGAACAGCCACAGGGTGATACATGGACCTGTTCCTGCGGAACAACGGTGCGAGGAAAATTCTGTCCGGAGTGTGGTTCAAAGAAGCCGGAGCCGAAGATAGAGCCAGCAGGAGGCTGGAAGTGTAAATGTGGTGCAACAGTAACCGGAAAGTTCTGTCCGGAATGCGGTTCTCCAAAGCCGGCGGACAGCGAAGGCTGGACTTGTTCCTGCGGAGCCGTAAATAAAGGCAAGTTCTGTCAGAATTGCGGAGCGAAGAAACCGCAAGGAGCACCGTTATACCGCTGTGATAAGTGCGGATGGGAGCCGGAAGATCCGAAAAATCCACCGAAGTTCTGTCCGGAGTGCGGTGACCCATTTGATGATGGAGATATCAGAAACTAAAAATTAAGAACAGTAACATACTGGCCGCGGTTGTTTCCTGAAAGGGAATCTGACCGCGGCACATGAAAATTAAGGGAACTGTATGTTCTCACAAGATCAGGTGCAGGCAGGACTTCGAGAGTACATCTGTTAGAAAGGGAGGTTTATATGGGATTTTTTGATAAAAAATACTGTGACGTATGTGGAGAAAAGATAGGTCTTCTTGGCAACCGGAAATTAGAAAATGGGAATCTCTGTAAAGACTGTGCGGCGAAGCTTTCCCCATTCTTTTCTGAGAGGAAATCGTCTACAGTAGAGGAAATCAAGGAACAGCTGGCTTACCGTGAAGAAAACAGAAAAGAGCTGGAACGCTTCCAGGCAACGCGTATCATCGGCGAGAGGATGAAAGTTATGGTTGACGAAGCAGGAAAACGTTTTGTAGTGACCTCTTCTTCAGACCTTTTAAAGGCAAATCCGGATATTATCAATCTTTCTGACGTGATTTCCTGTAATCTGGATCTTGATGTAGAAGATACAGAAATCATGAGGAAGGATTCACAGGGCAAGGAGGTCAGTTATAATCCGCCGAGATTCTGTTATTCCTATAACTTTAACATTGAGATCGGGGTAAGAAATCCATGGTTTACCCAGATCCGTTTCCGCTTAAATCCCAGTGATGTGGAGATCGTTGATGAGCAGACCGGTGGTGGTTTTGGTGGAGTCGGAAGACTGACAAGCAACAGGCGTCAGAGCATGGTACATCCGGAGTATAATGCGGATTACCGGAAATACCAGCGTATGTCCGATGAGATCATTGCTGTTTTATTAAATCAGCCGATGCCGGCCAGTGTCCTTGCAGATCAGATGATGGACGGACCGGGAATGGTAAATAAGATTCTGCAGACAGGTGCAGGAATGCTGGCTGGCGGAATGATGCAGAGCGGAAACATGATGCAGAGCGGAAACATGATGCAGAATGGAAATATGATGCAGAACGGAAATATGATGCAGGGCGGAAATGTGATGCAGAATGGAAATATGATGCAGGGCGGAAATGTGATGCAGAATGGAAATATGGCACAGGGTGGAAATTGGACCTGCTCCTGCGGTATGACAAATACCGGAAGATTCTGCCAGAACTGCGGCGCACAGAAGCCGGAGGCGATCCGGTACCGCTGTGATAAATGCGGCTGGGAGCCGGCAGATCCGGCACATCCACCAAAATTCTGTCCGCAGTGCGGAGATCCTTTTGACGGTGGAGACAGAACTAATTAAGTGATGATGTTGTTAGAATTGCGAGAGTGCATCCCGGTGGAAAAGGAGGAACGGATAATGAAGAAAAGTAGATTTATGACGGTTGCTCTGGCAGCAATGCTGATACTCAGCCTGACTGCATGTGGCGGTGAAAAGAAGCCGGCGGAAACCAAAGGATCCGTTCAGGCATCACAGGAGACTACGGCTGTGGCAGCGAAAGAAACAGAAGCTGCGGCAACAGAAACTACAGAAAAAGAAACAGAGCCTTTGGAGACAGAGGCAAAGATACCGGAAAATGCAGAAGAGATCACCATGACGAACCAGAAGCTTCAGATCCAGGCAAAGTTCTATCTTCCAAAACAGGAAGGAGAATGGGAAGTAGAAAACCGAGATGGAAGAGATCCGGTTACACCGGTGCAGAAAAATGTTTATAAAGCAAAGATCAATGAGGATAAATCAGCGCATGTGACGATCCAGCTTACAGCAACGACACCGGAAAGTCTTGAGAAGCAGATGGATGGCAAGGAAAAAATCACGATCCGGGATTATCCGGGAACATTTGAAACAGGAACTACATCCTGGGATTATCTGATTGATCTCGGTAAATATGAGGATGGATTAGAAACCTATATGCTGGTGAAATTCTGGACCGGAGATGACAGCTATGCCCAGGTGGAGGAGCTGAAGGAGACAAGAGATCTGTTCCTTGATACGGTTATGGTGGCAACAGACTATGAAGGCAAGGAGGACCGCAGCGGACGTAAATATATGGGAACTCCTACATGTTCTCTACCGGAAAGTTTTGAATACAATGGAGTAACTGCTGAAGTGACACAGCCTGCGGATTCTTACTGTGTGCATCAGCTCCGGTCAGAGATCCACGAGGCAGATGAGATTCCGGTCAGACTTGTTGGCCTTATGACCTCTACGATCAATCAAGCAACCTATGAAGTGACAGAAGGATATTCCGACTACACCATTGCCGGTTATCCTGCACATATCAAACAGACAAAGTTTGTAGGTTATCTTAGCACCGATGTCCGGTTTCAGGTCGGAGATAACTATTATCGTGCATTCGCATATACCTATGTAGATGATTCTAATATGGATATGAAGGAAACGGCAGAGGCTGTTAAGGTTCTGAACGAGAATGAAACTGTATACTTCCAGAAATCACTGGATTTCCTGGATGCCATGATCAAAGCTGCAGAATTTACGGAGCCGGATGAAGAATGGTTTAAATAAACACAGGCAGCAGGGGGTGGAATATGAAGCGAAAACAGCACCGCTGGCTGCTCCTGCTCCTGGCTGGAGCGATGTCTCTTGGATTTGCAGCCTGTAAGAAGGCATCGGAGGTTCCTTTGGATCCTGATCACATTGTTCTGGACGATTATGAGATCTGGTATAAGGGATTTGACGTTACGCCGGATGCGGACGGTCAGTCAGCCCTGGTCCTGACTCTGGATTTTACCAATAATGGCAAAGAGGCAACTTCTTATCTCTGGGCAGTGTCAGAAAAGGTGTTTCTTGATGGGATCGGCCTTAACACGGCAACTGTGCTGCAGAACGGGAAATCCAAGGGAACGGTCGCTGAAACACAGCAGACTGAGATCATGCCGGGGAAAACAATTGAAGTGAAGTCTGCGTATAGTCTGCCGGATGGTGATAAAAAGACGCTGGAAGCAGAGTTTTCACAATTGTTAGGAAAGAAAAAAGGGATCCTAACCATTGACCTGGAGGATGCGCTGCCGTAGAAAGGCAGCGCCCTTAGGAATCTGGAGAAAAGAAAGGGAAGGAGAACAGGAGTATGGGAAATATACAGGAATATAAGTGTCCGTGCTGTGGTGGTGCCATCCACTTTGACAGCACGATCCAGAAGATGAAATGTCCGTACTGCGATACGGAGTTTGAGATGGAGGCACTTCAGGGATATGACGAGGCACTGAATCAGGAGCAGCCGGATGAAATGGTATGGGACACCAGTGCAGGAACGGAATGGAGTGAGGGAGAGACAAATGGCCTTCACACCTATCAGTGCCAGTCCTGCGGCGGCGAGATTGTTGGAGATGAGAGCATGGCAGCATCTGCGTGTCCATATTGCGGAAACCCTATCGTTGTCACAGGACAGTTTTCGGGAGCATTAAAGCCGGATTATGTGATTCCATTCAAGCTTGATAAAAAGGCGGCAAAGGCTGGCCTGATGCGTCATCTGAGAGGAAAACGGCTCCTTCCGAAGGTCTTTAAGGATCAGAACCATATTGATGAGATCAAGGGCATTTACGTTCCTTTCTGGCTGTTTGATACAGATGCAGATGCGGATATCCGCTATCGTGCGACAAAGGTCAGAAGCTGGAGCGATAAAAACTATAATTATACGGAAACAAGGTTTTTCATGGTAGCACGCAGTGGAAACATTGGTTTTACACGGGTTCCGGTAGACGGATCGACGAAGATGGAGGACGATCTTATGGAATCCATCGAACCTTTTGATTTTAAAGAGGCAGTCCCGTTCCAGACAGCATATCTTGCGGGTTATATGGCAGATAAATATGATGTTGGAGCAGAGGAGAGTATTGCCCGTGCGAATGAGCGCGTAAAACGCTCCACAGAGGATAATTTCAAATCGACAGTAACCGGCTATACGTCAGTGACAACAGAACAGAGCAGTGTAAGGCTTCATGACGGAAGTGCGAAATACGCACTTTATCCGGTCTGGATCTTAAATACAACATGGAATGGAAAACAGTACCGTTTCGCTATGAACGGACAAAGTGGAAAATTCGTAGGCGATCTGCCGGTAGATAAAAAGGCAGCAAAAACCTGGACGATAGGGCTTTCCGCAGTGTTTGCAATAGCAGCTTATGGTGTCAGCTGGCTTTTATGGCTGGCACGGATCATATAGAAGGGGGAGTGGAGAAGATGAAAAGAACAGGACGTAAACTGATCGGAATGGCAGCTGCCGTGCTTCTCATGGCTTCCGCTTTCTGCACTGCTGTTTATGCAGCGGACGGTTTTTCAAGTGAATATGAACGGCTTTTAGATACTGCATATATTCTTTCTGATGCGGAAGCAGATGAGATCACCGGGCTGCTGGATGAACTCAGTGAACGCCAGAAGATGGATGTGACGATCGCTACCGTAAATAATCTGGATGGTTACAACAGCATTGAAGTCTGTGCGGATGATCTTTATGATTATTGTAATTTCGGCTACGGCGCAGACCGGGATGGTCTGATGTTCCTGGTCAGCATGGAGGAACGGGAATGGCATATCTCCACCTGTGGATACGGAATCACGGCATTTACGGATGCCGGTATCCAGTATGTGGGAGGTCAGATGCTGGATTCCCTTGCAGATGGCGATTATGCAGAGGCATTTCGCATCTATGCAGCGTGTTGTGATGATCTGATCGATCAGGCGCGTGCAGGCCATCCTTTTGACGAGGATGATGTTCCAAGAAAACCTATGTCTCCGATAGGACCCCTTGTCTGTATCGTAATTGGTGCTGCTCTTGGAATCGCAGTTGTCCAGGGCATGAAGGCACAGCTTAAGAGTGTACGAAAAGAGAAATCAGCAGCCAATTATGTACGGCCGGGAAGCATGAATCTGACAGGAAAACAGGATCTGTTCCTGTACAGCAATGTGAACCGGGTGAAAAGGGAGACAAAGAGCAGCAGCAGCGGTGGCGGCGGAAGCTCAACTCATAGGTCTTCCTCTGGAACCACACATGGCGGTGGCGGCGGAAAATTTTAACAGGAATGTACTCTCGGAGTCTTTCCTGCACTTGCCTTTGCGGCTGATTTTCCGCCAGTCGCACCCGAATTTCATCAACGTACGCACCGCGTACGCCTCAGAAATTTGGGCACAACTGACAAAAAATCTTCTCACAAAGTCAAGTACAAAAAGATTCCGAGAGTACATAGGATCAATACGGAGAGGAGGATGGAAATGAAAGGTTTTGATAAAAAGAGATGGATTGCAGCAGGAATTGCCGTTATTATGGCAGCTGCAATGCCGTTCACGGCGTTTGCGGAGAACGGATGGACACGCGTATCGCCACGGTCGGCATGGGACGGAACCTACTATCGTTCCGATGGACAGCGTGTTACAGTGACAGACACGGATCAGGACTATGTATATATTTCCTTTGTCATGAATGGTGAGGCAGCTGTGGATGCCCTGAAATTTACGGACGGGACACGGACAAAGGCGGAAACACTGGAGGTTCATGAGATTCCGGCAATCTGGTCATTAAATGGGGATATGCTTTATGTGGATGCATCTGCATCCTATAGTAAATTCTTTAACGGTACTTACCAGAAAAAGACAGATGCATCCTGCTGGGTAAGACAGGAGGACGGAAGCTACATCTATCTAGATGAGAATGGAAATATCTTAAAAAATCACATGACACCTGATGGTTTTTATGTAGGACCGGATGGAAAATGGCAGGCACAGCTGGGAATGTGCCTGATCGCACCGGGGCGTTATAAGTCAATGTTCCAGAATCCAGATGAGATACTCTATGAAAACTGGAGCTTCAGCATGTATACCTCTGGTGATACGGATCGTCCTCTGACGGGACCGGAAGACCGGATCGAGGTGGGGTGTGTAGATTATGAGGCATATGATCAGAAAGCAGATTTCCTGTATACAAAGACGGATCTCCGGCTGTTTAATACGATGGATGGCTATGTGATCGAGGATGCAGGAGGAGAAGTATTTGCATGGATGTATCCGACGATCCACGGAAATGACCTGATGGTTCAGATGTATGGAACGGAGCAGTATCACTCCATCCGCATGGTTGAGGATTATTCAGAGTATGGCGGCTGATACGTGATGGATCATGTGGGGATAACCTGGAAGAAAGTGCGAAGTGCATAGAAGGAGGGAGAGGAGCATGACAAAATCGTTAGAAACGAAAAGATCATTTCTGAGTGTCAGCCGGATCGTTCTGGCGGTCCTGATGTGCTTGCTATTTACCGGCTGTGCGCTCCTGGATATAAAGGATAAGGGCGGAATGGTGAATCCAGATGCAGTATCCGAGGAAGAAACGGGCGTGGCCGGAAACGAAACAGAGAACGATATGAGCCGGTTTATGAAAAAGAAGACAGGGACGGAGTCTGACACAGAGATCACTGCAGATGGCGATCAGCCAGTCCGTAAGCCGGTCCGTGAGACAATGGATGGGGAAATCCAGAAAACGGTCTCCAGTGGCACCTGGATGACGGAGACAGGAAAGAGTGCACTTGTTGAGGACCGGGAATATGTGAATCAGTTGGCTGCTGCGGCTGGTGTGTATTTTATCGACTATACGGCAGATTTTACAGGTGGAGGAAGACAGGAACAGGTTAAGATCCTTTTCCCATATCTGGAGAATCTCCCGGCGGATCACCGGATTGAATGCGACGGAGATGAGTGGTATGTTATTGTTCCGGCAAGTGAGAACTGGACAATCGCAGTCAACAGGAATACATGGAATGACAATACACTTGAGGATGTAAAGGGTGAGGAAATTGCCCGTATATCGGACGGACTTCCCTTCCTTTTAAAGTGTAATATAAGTGATCTGCATTCAAATGTGATGCTTACAGCGCAGAATGGGAACAGATCGGCGAGCTGGTGTCCGGAGTACAATCTGTATGCAGGAGAGGTTTTCGGAAACGAGGATTTTGTTACGCTGAATGTTATGAATGAGTTTGTGAATACCGGATATCTTTACAACATGGATGGAAGCTGGTATTGTGATGGGAATGTAAATGATCAGGGACAGCCATTTTTCTATAATGTTACACTCCAGACGGATCTGGCCGGAAATCCAACTTCTATCTTGTATTATGGAGGCCTTTTGGTAGATGGCAGCGAGGAAATACGTTTCTACTGGGATGGAACCTATGTAGCACGCGGACCGGCTGAGTATGGATCCGATGAGAAGACCGGTCCGTGGGAGTATGAGTACTGGCTCAATACGCCGGATGGAGAGAGGAATGGTACGATCCGGATGCAGACAGAGAATGATACTCTGTACATCCAGAATCTGAGCGGTGATTCTTTCTTCCCGTATACCGGAAATAATTCTGCCACCTTCTATTACTTACCACAGAGCGCAATGGATGAAGCAGCAGGTGAAGGCGCCGGTGATGAAGGAGCTGCAGATGACATGGATTACGTTGCGCATGTGCCGGAGATCCATGAGAAGATTTTACAGGGTATGAGTATTTATGAGGAGGAACCAGAGGAGATTTACGGAGAGCCTGGAAGAGTCTATGTGCTGATCAGTGACAATGGAAGCCAGTATGTCCGGGAAGGCTACTATGCATTAACCACTAAAGGGGTATACCGTATGGATTATCTGACTGGAGAGTGGGAATTAATTGAATGAAGAGGGGGAAATCTTATGAAGGAGATCACATTAGAACGCTTACCAGCAACAGTAGAGGAACTTGCGGCAATGCCCCAGGCGGCGCTTACTGTCCCGGAAGAGGTTGCGGCACTTACGGTTGCAGCACTGGCGAGATTTCCGAAAAATCAGGAGGATGCAGTCCGGATGCTGGATTTTTTAAGGGGACCAAGACCGTTAAATGGAATCGATAAACAGTTTCTAAAAGACCGGTTCCGGGGAAAAGAATATCTGATGCGGTCATTTTTTGCAGGATCTTCCCCAGAGAATAACTATACGCCGTCAATGCCATATCGTGTAGTTGTATCAGAGAATCCATACAGCAGAAGCCAGCTTGCGGAAGGATATCTGACACTTTATGTAAACTGCAGCGGCGCAGACAGTCCGAGACCATTAAAACTCCGGAAAAAACCATCTACGGGACAGTGGTTTTTGTGGGAACAGCAGCTTCTTGCTGGGATACGGATCCCTGCAGCAGCAGATCCTTGGTCATAGAATTTCAGGCGTATAGCACGATGTCTTCCCGGAGTCTCTCATGCACCTGCTTTTTTGGCTGATCTTCAGGTACAAAAAGATTCCGGGGGAATTTCACTGGCAAAAGGAGGGAGAGTCTATGGGGACAATAAAAAAGATCGGTGCCATAATCCTGTTTGTGTTTGGCGGCTTTTTTGCGATCGCTACGATCAAAATGATCTTTATCGATATGCCGAAGGGACGAAAATCCCAGAATGAGGCTGTATATGTAGGGCGTGGGGCGTATGATCCGGCAAATGACGGAAAAACAGTCATTGTCTGCGGTGAGATGAAAATCGTGGAACCGGCATATGATGATGAGGTCGGGATTTCTTTTGATACTATGCGTGTTATGAGGAAGGCGCAGACCTTGAAGCTTACGGATAAAGAGACAAAAATAGAGGCGAGGGGGCACTATAATAAATATCTGGAGTGGAGCTCAGGACTCTCTGAAATGAAGGATTATACTGCAAAGGTAGATGTGGGTGGATTCCATCTGGATCAGGAGTACATGGACCGGATCATGCTTGACGGGCGTGCACAGTATGATGAGGAGAAGCTGAACCAGCAGGGATATAGTGTGGTAAAGGACCGAAACTATTCACAGACCTTCTTTATCCAGCCGATGGATCAGACAAAGCGTTATCCGCAGGAGGGCGATTTCCGTTACGAATACTCAAGCTCCAAATATGGGAATGGATCTACGGTTACTGTGATCGGGATCCAGGATGGAGATACCTTAAGATTCACAGGCAGTGCAGCCGATTGTATGAGGGAAGGAGAGCTTACAAAAGAAGAATTCAGAGAAGAAAACCGAAAAGGCGGCGTTGGAATTGTTATTATGGGGATCATACTCCCGCTGGCCTTTATCCTTGGAGGAATCTTCCTTTTGATATCATCGGGCGTAAAACTGGAATAACAGAACTTTTTTCACACAATCACCAAAGTCTGATCCAAAACTCCCGTTATAGTTTAAAATCTCTGGTGCTGTTTTTGTGAAAACGATTACATAAAAACTGGATGGATCTTATATAAATATGCATGGTGTCTGGGTACAGTAAGCAGTCAGAATATTACAACAGCGCAGACTACAGACAGCGAAAATGTGACTATCAAGGGCAGTAACGGAACAGTGTATGTACAGGGAGACAGTGCTTATACAGTGACAGTAGATTCTTATACTGCATAATAAACGGAAATAAAAATGGGTACTGTGGAGATGGTGTTTTTCTCCTAGTGCCCATTATGCTCTTGCAGAGTCTTTTGCATATTTATTGATCCTGTGTTTTTTCATCCATTTCCCGGATGATCTTCTGGTCTTCTTTTAATTCGTTCTGTTCTTTCT
>ERZ791846.847-NODE-847-length-11890-cov-26.7562_pt1 | contig 11890 bp, 11 predicted proteins | sample MGYA00510289_ERZ791846 | MGnify/ENA primary metagenome ERZ791846 (study PRJEB30046, sample SAMN00715274) | human gut metagenome | study: EMG produced TPA metagenomics assembly of the A metagenome-wide association study of gut microbiota in type 2... | reverse complement strand
ATAAAAAGGCTCCTTTCGAAGCCCTATAGTAGTCCAGAATTTTGTCCGCACCCTCGTGTGTGAAACTTTTTCTGTAAAATAATGTTTAGAAGGTTCTTCTATGATAGAATAAATATCATTAGGAGGGCCTTTTATTATGGCAAGACAAAAGAAACCTGTACATCGAGTACAAATGACAGAGGGAAAGAGGAACATTATTCATCAGCTCCTTGAAGAGTATGATATCCAGTCTGCAGAAGACATTCAGGAAGCACTGAAAGATCTTTTAGGTGGTACGATCAAGGAAATGATGGAAGCAGAAATGGATGATCACCTTGGTTATGAAAAGTCTGAACGTTCAGACAACGACGATTATCGAAACGGCTATAAGCGTAAGAAGGTTAACAGTCGGTATGGTTCCATGGAAATCGAAGTTCCCCAGGATCGTAAGTCAACTTTTGAGCCACAGGTGGTAAAGAAGCGACAGAAAGACATTTCAGATATTGATCAAAAGATCATTTCTATGTATGCGAAAGGCATGACAACCCGGCAGATATCAGAAACAATCGAGGATATTTATGGTTTTGAGACATCAGAAAGCTTTATTTCAGATGTTACGGACAAGATTCTTCCACAGATTGAGGACTGGCAGAACCGACCATTGGACGATGTATATCCGATTCTGTATATCGATGCCATCCATTACTCTGTACGAGATAATGGAGTGATACGTAAACTGGCTGCGTATGTTATTCTTGGAATCAATACTGAAGGCAAAAAAGAAGTCCTGACAATCAATGTTGGGGATAATGAAAGTGCAAAATACTGGCTATCGGTCATGAATGAGCTGAAAAACCGAGGAGTAAAGGATGTTTTGATCATCTGTGCCGACGGACTAACCGGCATCAAGGAAGCCATTGCAACCGCTTTTCCCAAAACAGAGTATCAGCGCTGCATTGTGCATCAGGTAAGAAACACATTGAAATATGTTCCGGATAAAGACAGAAAAGCCTTTGCAACGGATCTCAAAACCATCTATCAAGCGGTTGATGAGAAAAAAGCATTGGCTGCATTGGATCATGTAACCGAGAAATGGACTCCGAAATATCCGAATTCCATGAAACGCTGGAAAGACAACTGGGATGCCATATCCCCGATTTTTAAGTTCTCAGCGACCGTCAGAAAGGTCATTTATACGACCAATGCGATTGAGTCTCTGAATTCTACCTACCGTAAGCTGAACCGCCAGAGAAGCGTATTTCCGAGCGATACTGCACTGCTGAAGGCTTTATATTTGGCAACATTTGAGGCAACAAAGAAATGGACAACGGTAATCCGAAACTGGGGACAGGTCTACGGTGAATTGAGCATCATGTATGAAGGACGATTGCCAGAATAATCCCTTATGCCAGAAACAAAGACAGGCGGGAAAATCCGCCTGCTCTTGACATGCCATTTTTCAACTGTTATATATAAAACAAGGGCAAAAGCTCTAGAAAAGAACTTTTTGCCCTTCATTATCATAGAAGAATCCTATTTACAGACTTTTTCTCATAGTCTCCTGCCCGATCTGCAATATGCTGTTTGAAATTGATCACTTCATGCTTGTAATCAAGATTCATATAACAGGATGTAATCATAAAATCCGCAGTGGATTTATTGACGGCCATTGGAATATCGTAGACCTGGGAAATCCTCATCAGGGCTTTTACATCTGGATCATGAGGTTGCGCTGTCAGTGGATCCGAAAAGAAAATCACGAAGTCAATGACACCCTCCACAATCTTAGCACCGATCTGTTGGTCTCCACCTAATGGGCCGCTGTTATAACCTTTTACTGTAAGTCCAGTCTGATCTGTGATCATGCGGGCCGTTGTACCTGTTCCGTAAAGATTATGCTTCTCTAGCTCAGCTTTGTGTTCTTTACACCATGCAATCAGTTTCTGTTTTTCGTTGTCATGAGCAATCAGGGCAATATTCTTTTTCTGGCCGATTGTAAAGGTAATGTATTCTTGAGACATGAAAAAATCCCCCTTATCTAAGTATAGAAAGTGCAGATAGATACAACTTATCACAGAATGGTTTATTACACAAGTGCAACAATATCAAACTAAAGATTTGAACTCAAATTATTAGAATTTCCCCAGAACAGTCAAAATCAGAAGATTTCTCCGAATATTTGATTTTGACTGCAGTATAAGAATCGAATCTTTAATCCAATCTTTTCCGAACTCTCACATCGAAGAAAATCCGTATTCATTATCATCGTACTCGATGCTGATGATATTGGTGTTTTGCGGAAATAATCTATTGCCCGTTCGCTAATCTTAACATTCCACTAAAATCAAAAATTTCAAACTTGCAAATTTGGTATTTTTCTTAGAATTAACATACTTAACAATTATTTGCATTTTTCCTAGTTTCTTGTTTAAAAACTTACAATGTTTTTACTGTTTCATGATAGATGTCAAGGCCATACAACACTATAATCGGAAACTGTGAAACACATAACCAATCCTATTGCCAGACTAACATGAGGAGAAAAACATTATGAAAAAAAATCTAAAATGTCTCACAGCACTTTGCATGGCTGGTGCCATGATCTCTCTGACCGGATGTGGTTCATCCAGTCAGTCTACTTCCGCAGATACCACAGCAGGTTCCGCCACTTCCGAAGCCACCACTTCCGCCGAGAGCACCGCTTCCGGCAATGGTTCCAAAACCGTTATCGAGTACTGGCACTGTAATGCAGAGAACCAGGGCGGACTGACCGTAGATGAACTGGTAAAAAACTTTAATGAGAACAATGACCACATTGAAGTTGTTGCTAAATATAACCCTGATATGTATAAGGGACTGATGCAGAACCTGCAGGCTGAAGCCGCTACCGGCAATACCCCGGCACTGGTTCAGATCGGCTGGGCTTTCCTGGATTATTTTTCCAACAACTTTTCCTACACCTCCCCACAGGAGATCATCGACCAGTATGATGCTTCTGACAAAACCTTCCTGACCGACAATTTCCTGCCAAACGTCCTGGATCTGGCGGTAAACAGTGATGGTGTACAGGTCGGAATACCGTATTCTTTAAGCAGCCCGGTTCTCTACATCAACCGCGATCTGCTGAAGGAAGCAGGACTTTCCGAAGAGGGACCGAAGACCTGGGAAGAGGTTGATTCCTTTGCCAGAACTGTTCAGGAAAAGACCGGAAAATATGGTTTCTATATGCAAGAGCCGGCAGACTTCTGGGCACAGCAGGGACTCATCGAGAGCAATAACACTTCCATGCTGACCAAGACCGCAGATGGCAAGATCCAGGCAAGCTTCGCAAGCCCGGAAGGCATTCAGGCTATGCAGATGGTTGCTGACCTCATCAAGGACGGAGCCGCTCTCCATGTTTCCTGGGATGAAGGCTGCCAGAGCTTCATTGATGGCAACTGCGCAATGCTCTACACCACCATTGCCCGTCGCGCATCCATTCAGAAGAGCGCGCAGTTCGATGTCGCTACCGTAAAATCCCCGACATGGGGCAGCAGCCCGCGTAAAGTTCCGGCAGGCGGATGCTTCTTAGCTATCACCGCACAGACCGATGAGCAGAAGGAAGCCGCATGGGAGTTTGAGAAATACCTGTACAGCGTGGAATCCATGGCTGCATGGACCATCGGAACCGGTTATGTACCGCCAAGAAAGGACGTTGCAGACGCAGAGAACGGACTGAAATCCTTCCTGGCTGAAAATGAGATGATGAAGGCTGCCATTGAGCAGATGGACGGCGTGGTTTCCTGGACATCCTTCCCGGGTGATGCAGGTCTTCAGGCTGAGCAGATGCTCCTGGATATGAGAGATCAGATCTTCGGTGGACAGGTAACTGCCGAGGAGGGTATGACTTCCACCCAGGATGCCATCAATGCCCTGTTAGACGCACAGTAAGCTGACATTCCAGATGCAGACCGGTACTTTCCCTTTTGCTCACGGGAAGGTACCGGTTTTCCTGAATTTACGGAGGTAATCACTTGAATAAAGAAACAAAAAAACAAACGATTCTGGGATATCTGTTTCTGATCCCGTCCCTAGCCGTGTTCGCAGTCTTTATGTTTTACCCACTCCTTTATACCTTTTACTTAAGCTTTTTTGAGTGGAACATGGTAAAGCCTGTCAAAAAATTTGTCGGTCTGAACAACTACATTGCCGTATTCCGAGATCCGAATACCTTTAAGATTCTGGGCAATACCCTTGCTTACATTCTGGTTCTGCTGGTCCTGAACTTTGTGCTGCCGTATATTCTCTCCTTTATCCTCTCCGCCGTGATCCGGCATGGAAAGAGTTTTTACAAGGCTGTGTTCTTCCTTCCTAGCGTCATCTCCCTGGTGGTCGGCTCCATCCTCTATACCTGGATCTTAAACCCGATTTCCGGACCGGTGGCCATCATTCTCGGTAAATTCGGCATCCAGATGCCCTTCTGGTCCAAAACCGACGGATGGGTCATTGCCGTGCTCTGCATCATTACCACCTGGAAGACCTTCGGCTACAACTTCATCAATATTTTAGCCGGTGTCTCCGGCGTATCCCAGGAAGTTATTGAAGCAGCACGGCTGGATCAGGTTCCCCTGTGGAAGATTTTTCTGGACATCATCGTGCCCATGAGCTCCGCTACCGGAATTTACGTGTTCATCACCACCATTGTCCAGGGACTCCAGTATGTGTTCACTCCCATCAAGGTCATTACCCAGGGCGGACCGAACTACGCCAGCTCCAACCTGATCTACGCTTCCTACCACGAGGCCTTTACCTTGTATCGGACCGGCACCTCATCGGCCATTTCCATTCTGACCATGCTGCTGTTCATTGTCCTTTTACTTCTGGAATTTAAATTTGTGGAGAAGGGAGTCTACTATGAAAACTAACAATCATTCGGAAATTGGCTGGCACATGATCCTGGGCGCCATCGTTTTCCTCATGCTGGTTCCCATCGTGTTCGCTCTGTCCAATTCCTTCAAGACTCTGCAGGACGCATTTAATACCATTTTTGAGATCATTCCGTCTCACCCGACTCTGGAAAACTACCGGCATGTATTTGAAAAACTGCCTTTTGTCCAGATAACCTTAAACACATTTCTGATCGCGGCATCCGTTACCGCCTTCAAAACCATTACCAGCCTGTTTGCCGCCTATTCCTTTGTCTATTTTGAGTACAAGGGAAAACAGTTTTTCTACTTTATCATGCTGAGTACCATGTTTATTCCGTTCACCGTGACCATGATCCCAAACTACCTGATGATTTCAAAAATCGGTCTGCGGGATTGCATCTGGGGCGTGGCACTTCCGCAGTTTGCGGATGTTTTAGGTATCTTCCTGCTGCGCCAGGCCATGCGCGGAATCCCGAAGGCCCTCATTGAGGCTGCGCGGATGGAAGGCATCGGCAGCCTCAAGATCATGCGCGATATCATCCTGCCACTGGTACGCCCGTCCATTCTTACAACCGGGATCATTTTCTTTATCAATTCCTGGAACGAGTATGTATGGCCGGTGCTCATCTTAAAGAGCAAGGAAAACTACACGCTTTCCCTGGCGCTCCAGATGTACATCAGCGCTGAGGGCGGCACCGAATTTACCATTGCCATGGCCGTATCCGTCATCACCATGATCATTCCGCTGGCTCTGTATCTTATTTTCCAGCGCTATATCATCAACACCTTTGCCGCATCCGGCGTAAAAGGTTAATCTGTCAGGAGGATTTATGAATAATATCGTTTTTGAACACGTCGTAAAAGCATACGGAAAAAATGTGATCGTCAATGATCTGAATATGGAAATCCGGGAAGGGGAGCGGCTGATTCTGCTGGGCCCGTCCGGCTGCGGAAAATCCACCACCCTGCGCATGATCGCCGGTCTGGAGGATATCACCTCCGGCTCCCTGCATATGCGAGGCCAGGTAGTCAACAACGTTGCCTGCGGAGACCGCGGCGTATCCATGGTATTCCAGAACTACGCCCTTTTCCCGCATATGACTGTAAAAAATAACATCATCTACGGTCTGAAAGCCCACAAAATGGAAGCGGCTGAGATTAACCGCCGCCTGGAGGAAGTACTGGAAATGCTGCAGCTGAAAGGTCTGGAGGACCGCAAGCCGAAGGATCTTTCCGGTGGACAGCGCCAGCGTGTTGCCCTGGCCCGCGCCGTCGTAAAACGCTCTGACTACTTTCTTCTGGATGAACCGCTTTCCAACCTGGATGCACAGCTCCGCCTGCGTGCGCGAAAAGAACTGGTCAAGATCCACGAGATGTACCGTCCGACCATGGTTTATGTCACTCATGACCAGATTGAGGCCATGACCGTGGGACAGCGTGTTGCCATCATGTATCACGGAAATATGGAAATGCTGGACACGCCAAGTCATGTATACAATATGCCGGCAAGTATCTTCTGTGCCCGATTCATTGGCTCTCCGTCCATGACCTGCCAGTATGAAAACGGCAATCTCTCCATCGGAGACCAGATGATCAGACTGGCTCTGATGTGGCGTCCGATCGCAGATGCCTGTCCATCCGGAAAATACTGCGTTGGCATCCGCCCGGAACATATAGTCTTAAGCAGCCGTCCAACGGAAACTTCCATCTGCGGAACCGTAAAATACGTGGAGGACTATGGAAACCGCTACGGAGTTTATATTGATGTAAAGGGTGAAAAGAGCGAGCTGATTGCCATCTGCAACGACTCGGTTCCGCGCCCGGGCGAAAACATTTTCATCAATATTGATTTCCGCAAACTGCATCTGTTTGATGCCCAGAGCGAGAAGTCCCTTGGATATCCAGAAGAAATCCGCCGTCTGAACGCAGCCCTGGATTTTTCCATGCCGGATGCTCAGAATAAAAACCAGAAAGCAGGAGGTAAATATCATGAATCTTTTGGTCAGTACCAATGTGTATAAACCGGGTCAGCTTGCCCGGGTCATCCCGCATTTACATGCCTTCCGTGGTCAGATTGGCGTCGAGCTGTTCCCTATGTTTGACGCAGACTGCTATGAGGAAGAGCTTCTTCATTGCCTGCCGGAGTTTGAAGGAATCCCAGTTAGTTTTCATGGCCCGTACTATGAAACCGAGCACAGCGCAGCCCCCGGCACCCCGGAATATGCGCACTCCATGGACCTGATCCGCCAAACCCTGCCTTACTGTGTGCGCCTTCAAAGCCAGTATCTGGTCTTTCATCACAATAACATCCCGGTGACGGAAGAACGCCGGGAAGAGATGATCCGTGTTTCCAGAGAAAACTACAGGGAAATTGCGGAGCTGTTCAAGCCGCACCAGATCCCGGTGGTGGTGGAGAATGCCGGTGTCCTGGACCGCGGCAACATGCTGTTTGACCAGGATGCGTTTATCCAGCTCTGCAGGGAAGAACATTATCCGGTGCTGATCGACATTGGCCATGCTTACGCCAACGGCTGGGACCTGGAGCAGACCATGGAAGCGTTAAAGGATCAGATCGTGGCTTACCATCTTCACAACAACGACGGTGTTCACGACAGCCATCAGCGGATTTTCCACGGGACCCTGGATTTTCCCCTGTTTCTGTCTGATTATCAGAGACTGACTCCAAACGCAGATCTGGTTCTGGAATACAGCCCGAATGTGGCAGATGATGAATCCGGAATCCAAGAAGACATTTCCTGGCTTCTGGAGCAGATCCGGAGGTAGCTTATGCTTTCCGAAAAGAAACTCTTCTTATTTGATATTGACGGAACCGTGGCCTTGGACGATGTCCTGCTGCCCGGAGCGGCGGAATTCTTCCAGGAAATTAAAGAGCGCGGCGGGCAGTTTGTATTCATTACCAATAACTCCACCAAAAGCATTGCGGACTACATCAAAAAATTCCGTCAGATGGGTGTCTCAACCGATCCTCAGAATTTTGTAACTGCCTCCACCGCTTCTGCCAGCTGGCTGCGGCAACACGCAGCTGGAAAGACTATCTATACACTTGGAACACGATCACTGATTCGAGAGCTTGAAGGACATGGAATCCGCGTCACCACGGATCCGGACACCCAGGATATTTCCTTTGTGCTGGTTGCCTACGACAGCGAACTTACCTACAAGAAGCTGACTGACACCTGCCGCATCCTGCAGACCCGCCCTGTCACCTTCCTGGCCATCAACCCGGATCTGGTCTGCCCGGTCCCATTTGGCTATGTACCCGACTGTGGCTCCATATGTCAGATGATCACTAATGCCACAGGCCAGGTACCACATTATATCGGAAAACCTTCTACCGATATGGTGGATATTGCACTCCGGGAAAATCCGTTTTCCAAAGAGGAAACCGTGATAGTGGGTGACAGGTTTTACACTGACATTGCATGCGGGAACGCTTCTGGGGTAGAGACAGTCCTGGTACTAACCGGTGAAGCGAAAAAAACAGATACTATGATTCATACGTACTCTCCAACTTATATTTTCGACTCCATAAAAGAAGTAAAGAAAGCCTGGAAGAATTAGTAATCCAGGCTTTCTCTACTTCTTTAAAATTTTCAATGCGGTATGTGTAATGATTGTAAAAGATGAAATAACGCAACAATATAGCATTGCTTACTTATAAAAAAGTAACCGACTCAGAAACGAGAACGATTACTTTTTTAGATAGTATGAATTTAAGTGCTTCTTCATTCTAATGCAAAACCGTAAAGATAGCAAGGAAAAGTGGCATCATGATGGATATTGCCATATTTTTGCTTAATAATACCGCCTCATATTCGAAAGAGAGTAGTGTAGACAAATTATATGTATCTATTTTCGCCATATGCAACTCCGAAACTCAATTCCATTCTCTTCTCTCCCGCTATTTTCCTGACCTCTCGAAAAAATATTTCTCCACTAGGCTCCCCTAATTTGTTCGCTCGCCGTCAGGCGTTTGCCGCCATCAGGCGGCGCACTCAATGGATAAAAAGAAAAATAAATGGAAGGGAAAATGAAAAACGGCGCTGCTGCGCCAGCAATCAAGGAATTTATGCAGCCAATTCTCTCTCCCATTTAATAAAAAAGTCGAGGGAGCAATGGAAATTGGGGAATATCCGCTTGCATATGGCGAAAATAAATACATATGATTTTCTCAGCATTCATACACACCTATATATTTTAGTGTAGAACATTACCGGCCATATAAAAAACAGCCAAAAACCCGCTGTTGCATGATTTCCATATAGCAGCGGGTTTTTGGCCGTAATTCTTTGCAAAAAAGCTTCAATACATATCCCAGCCGGGCCTATGAATATTCCTGGCATCCAGTGATAAATTTTAGCGTTTTCTCATCACATTAATTTGCTTTCTCCACAGAAATAATGGTTCCTGTAAACGCATCCACTTCGCTGAACTCTCCCGTATAGGTTACCGTTACCTCATCTCCTTCTTTAACATCTGATAAGCCTTCCGGTGCGGTATCGAATGTCATTGCATAGGTACCCTTATCGCTTTCGATCGTGAACATAAAATCCTTGATCTCCTCAATCTTTCCTGTCACAGATTCCGTTTTTTCCTCTGTTTTCTGCGATTCAGACTGAGTTGTCTCGCTCTGGGTGGTTTCTGCCTGCGTTGTTTCTGCCTTGGTCGTTTCCGCCTGGGTAGGCGCTGCTGTGGTTGTCTCAGCCTTGGCACCGCATCCAGCAGCCAAAGCCGCGGTCATCATCAAAACTGCAATAAGATTTCTTTTTTTCATAATAAAGCCTCCAAACTAAATAGATTTGATTTTTTAATTACACTAATTAGACGTATTGAAACCCTGAAAAGTTTCAAAAGCTCTAAAAATTTTTCATTAATTTTTTAATGGCTATCTGACTTATGAATAAGGTCGTAAAAAGTCGCAAAATTATCGTTTTATAATCCATTTCATAAATTTATTTCCTTATATCGAATATATAACTTGATGTTTTGATTTTTTGTGGTCATACTATAGGGGAAAGGAGGCTTCCAATCATGTTATGCCAGTTTACTTTTCAAAATTTTAAGTCTTACAAAAATGAAACTACTTTAGATTATCAGGCTGCAGTACTTCCTGAATTCAAAAATACACTGATCACTGAGACTTCTGCCTCTGATCTTCTGCCAGTTAATGTCGTCTATGGCCCAAATGGCGGTGGAAAGTCAAACCTGTTGCAGGCGCTTGCTTGCGTCATCTCTACGATCGTAAAACCGGTGAATGAATTAGGGAAAAACAGACAGGGTTTCATCCTCCAGCAGAAAATTGATGCAGTTCCCTTTCTGTTTGATGAGATTTCCAAAAATGAACCGATCGAATTCCGGATATTTTTCAGGATTGAGAAGAATGAATACTGCTACTATCTCGCCTTAAAAAATGATGAGGTTATATCGGAATCCCTTTACAGAAAAGCAGTCACTGGGAAGAAAACTGCCATGATTTTTGAACGTGAGGCTGACAGCATTTCCCTTGGCTATACGATTAATAAAAAAAGCCTGAACACCAGCATTAACCCTAAGATGCCGTATCTTTCTTTCCTGGCCATTAACTATGACATTCCGGTCATCAGCGAGGTTATTACATGGTTTGAAAGCTGCATTATCCGCAGCTATGCAAATCCCGTAGTGGAACATCAGATTCTGTTAGCCAAAGATGCGCCATATAAGGAGCAGTTCATCCGCGCTTTAAATGATATGGATATTGATATCACCGGGTACCGCTATGATGAAGATACAAAGCAGCTCTTCATGCAGCGCACGTTATCTTCCCAGGAATATGAATTGCCATTCTCCCAGGAATCCGATGGAACCAAGAAGCTTATCGCGGCCCTTCCGGTGATCTTGCTTGCCCTCAGAGAAGGACGCATGGTGATCATTGATGAGCTGGATGCAAAGCTTCATCCGAAGCTTTTGCGCTATGTCATTTCCCTGTTCAAAAATAAAGAGATCAACAAATATGGGGCCCAGCTTTTATTCACATCCCATGATATGTATACTTTAAAAAATACCATATTCCGCCGTGACGAGATCTGGTTTGCCGCGGAGAATGCTTCCCACGAAAGCGAAATCTATTCGTTGCATGAAATCCGTGGGGAAGATAACGACCGCGTCAAAAATACCGCGGCCTACGATAAGCAGTATCTGGAAGGACGCTATGGAGCTGATCCATACCTTTCCAACATGCTCAGAGGTGATTTCGCATGAGTTTAAAACCTCCAAAGAAAAGCGACCTTGATAATGGCTGGATGAACGCCCGGATTTCTGCGGTAATCTCAATCGTACAGTTTCATCCTCCTTTACGCTGTCATCCCGGTTGCATGAGTGTGTGACCGTTTTTTTAACGTCCTCACAGGCCCAACACCGGATGGTTGCTGCATGGCTCTGATACCGCTTGCCGGTAGAAGCCATGTACTCGGACAGCTTTTCGATGTACTGGCCCCATACAGTGGGAAAGCTGGCCTGTAAGTCTGCCAGTTCCCCGTCCGTCAGAAAAACATTCTGGTAACGGCCATAGGTATGGGAAGGGTGCCCTGTTTTAGGGCGCACCTTCTCTATCTCTTTCTCTAACTCTATCTCTGGTAGACGAATGTCGGAAAATGTCCGCCACTTGTCCGGAGCGCAGAAAGAGCCTTGTTTTGGAGCTTCGCAGCCTCGGTAGAAGACTGGCCTATTAAAAGTTCGATGTTGCTCATGTAGAATGTGCCGCTGTCCAGCACCTCCACAAGACCCAGCTTCAAAAAGATCTGCAAGGCTCTCTCCTCTCCACAGTGCCAATCTGCTGGCGGGTAATGGTGGCGATCATCTGCGCCGTGTAGGGGATGTCCTCGTCAAGCTGGAGCCATCCGCCATGTTTCAGCGATTTCAGATACAGCTTGAGCAGAATGTTGGAATACAACACACCATCCTGCATACTTTCCAGCAGCACGATGGAATCATCGTCAAAATAGTTT
>ERZ791846.839-NODE-839-length-11990-cov-2.54093_pt1 | contig 11990 bp, 8 predicted proteins | sample MGYA00510289_ERZ791846 | MGnify/ENA primary metagenome ERZ791846 (study PRJEB30046, sample SAMN00715274) | human gut metagenome | study: EMG produced TPA metagenomics assembly of the A metagenome-wide association study of gut microbiota in type 2... | reverse complement strand
TGCCTCGTCGATTATACGAGGCAAGACGAGTTAGTACTGCGTCTAGCTCAGGCACCCTAGTGCTGAGCGTGGGGCAGTCCGACTATAAGGAGATATCTGCCACTGACGCAGTGGAAGGTTAGTTTTTTAGACATTATTTACTCCTTATTCATAAAGTTTCTTATGACTCAGGATACAAAAAGAACCGTGTCTCTGCTCCTAAGTCGTTTGACCTAGGGGCGTCAGAAACGCGGTTCCACCCTAATTTATTACTTCATTTTATCTGTTGTACTCAGCTCTTTGCTGAGAGAAAGCGCCACTTGCCTACTTTGCTCTACTTGGCTTTCACTATCCCAAGCTCGCTAGAAAAACGCCATAAGCCCTTCTTTCTTGTCAGTATTATAGCAGAAAATTAATTAATAGTCACGTAAACTTTTGATTTCTTGATAAATATCTTTCTTAAATTTTCCAAGTGATATATTTTTTATATCTTCTTCAAATACAGAATCTCCAAAAATCATTCGATCAATTTCGTCGTCAGCTAATGATAATCGGAATACATTATTATCTATTTCTCTACTAGGTTTAAATAAATTACGAAGTTCTTCACGATATGATTTTGAATAACGTTCTTCCCGCACCAACATATTTTGAACATCTGAACTATGGATTGCGTATGCCTCACCTAATTTTATTGCATTCATATCCGCCTCTCGCTCATCGCTCGTTTCAAAATAAAGTTCAACATCATCCAAATTACTATATCTGTAATTAAACCGAACCTCATGTTGTTTTTCTTCGTCTTCAAGAAACGGATACACTTTAAAATCAGTCGTTCGTTTAATATTATTGCAAACACCACAGACAGGAATAAAATTATATAAACAAACTGAAAAAATAGGATATTTATCTTTACTATAAAAGTGGTCCATTTGAGCTCCAAAACTACTTTTACTATAGTCTTCTCTATCAACACGTGTGTTAATGTAATTACGATTGCAATATGGACAGACATTCAAATCCAAAGAATCAATAAGCATCGTATTCAACTTCATTTTATTTTGACTCTTCCCCATCACATCACATTCTGTATATACTTCTTTCAATCGCCGTATATTTTTGCTCCTCTTACATTCATCTAATCTTTCTTGAACTATACTAGCAAAACTATACAAATCTTTCGGAGGCATTAGAATAAGGCGTTTAAAATTTTTCTCTTCCTTACCTTTTTCTCTGTCAAAGTAACTGTGATAAGAATCCTCTCCGATTATATTATTGATTTCATTAAATAAATCAGTCATACTTCCAGCATCCAACTTATCTGTTCCTTTAAGGAACTGTTCCTTAACCTTGTTAAAATAAATCTCCTTTACTTCTTGTGAATATAAATCCTGTACTTGAATCATTTCCCCTCGCTTTTAATTAACTCTTTCAACTCATCAATTTTTAAGAGAATATCTTTATTTCCAATTGATTCTTTATAAAGATTGTCCAACTCATCCATTAAATTATTCCTAGTAATTTCTGTGGGAGTTTCACTAAAATAAACACCATCATAAATTGAAAGCATCTTTTTACGAATAAGTGATTCTCCTATGGCATCAATACGATATTTCATTACCATTTTAAATTTTTCATCCTCGCTAAGTTTTCTATCATTATTTTTGAAAGAACTTTCCTTAAGAATCTTCTCTTTTAATTTATGATATTTCTCCCTATACTGATAGTGAAATTTGTTGTTTATCCCTTTCTCCAGTTCGCTTCTCGTCCTAAAAATATACTCACCTCTCTTTACTTTTCTAATTAGTAACCGATCTTTTTCGTAATAATCATCAAATTTTTTCGTATAGTTTCCTTGTTTTTTAACTTGGTTTCCATAATACCTTTCATAAAAAGGTTCATATTCCTGTTTTGTTTCAATATTCCTCTTCTTTATAAATACCTTCATGCTAGAATAATTCTCAAACCAACTCAGAAAATGCTGCTCATCTTTGTAAGTAGCCATTGTGGCCATTTGTAATTCACTAAATTGTCGATTAAATCGTTTATAACAGAAAATCTTATAAATATCATTTTTTCTTTTATTTTGATCCTGCCAAAATTGTAATTCATACAAAGTAGATATTGTCTCATTAATCTGAGTCATTGCATATTCTCCCCTCGCACTTTCTATGAAGAAAGAAGAACGATATAATTCATGTATATTTTGACCAAATGTCCTCAAGTCCTTTCTGTCTATAACACGTTTCCCTGAAGAATCCTTTTGAAGCATAATGACATCTTCTGAATAAATATCAGATAACATAATTGGAGAGTGAGTGGTCATAATAATTTGAACAGGCATACTTCTGAATAACTCGCCAATAATTGGTAGTACTGTACTCACCCATTTTCTCTGCCATTCAGGATGTAAACCCAAGTCAACTTCATCCAACAAAAGTAGTATTTTTTTACTATACTCTACCTTATCAACAACAGAATAAATACGACCAAATAAGTTTAATAAAGAGTGTTCTCCAGAACTCAACCCTAGCCAGTTAAATTTTATATACGAGAACAATTCATTTAACTTTGCAAACTTCTTTCTATCATAAATAATTGTAAAATCTCCTCTTAGAAACTCTATAAAATCATTGAATTCTTCTAACAACTCCTTATTTAATTTAAATTGAATTTGATCCTCTTCTTTAAAATAATCCGTTAATCTGCCTAACTTTTTTATTATTTCATCATTAATATAATTCCCTAGATACTTAAGTGTCTCATTTATATCTATGTTACAATATCTTACATATTGAAAGTAATAATTAATAAACCAAATGTATGATTCATCGTAACTAATTATATCAAGAAAGTTTTGCTCCAAAACTTGATGCATCCCTTTAGGAATTTTTTTTATCATATCTAAAATTGGTTCTGGATTTGTACCTGTCTCCTCATAGCATCTTACAATATTATTTAACCTTTTATAATAATTTTTCAAAAACAAAAGCTTCGTCGAAACTAATCCATTATCAAATATGTCTTCAGTTTTCGATTTTATATCCAAATTCCCCTGAACTGCATCTAAAAGTTCCTTCTTTACAGCTCCAAGAGACTCTTCATTTTCTAACTCAATCTTAATATCTTCCATTCTCACTTTATATGAAAATTCTTTTACTATTGATTTTATATAGTCTCCTCTTACTTCACAGGAAAGGTCAGTCCACATTTGTTCCAAATCAGAAAAATAGTTTTCATTACCAAACTCAAGAGTATCAAATATATCTTCTATAATTTTTGTATCCTCTATATATTCTACATAAGGCTCCCAAGAACTAATATTTTGTGAGTAGGATTCTATCTCACTAATTCTTTTGATTGTTTCAATAATTTCTTTACTTTTCCTCTTTAAAATTTTGCTGTCATTTAAAAAATCAATTTCCGCTTTAACCATATCAACAACCAAATAAACCCAATTCTCTATAGTAAAAGATTCTATTATTTCTTCTAATACTTTAGGTAAAAACGAAAAAATCTTTCTCTTATTTTTAGATTCAGCAATTTTGTAAAATTTTTCCAATGGTTCAGAAACATCATCATTCAAATTTTTACAACATAAAATATGACAAAGATATCCTTTTATCATACGATTTATAGAATCAAATACGTTATTTTTGTCTAAAATAAATGATCCTAAATCTATAGAATCCAGTGTTTCTATTTCCTCATCGACATTTATATAATCCTCACTTCCAATATTATATTTTTCTTCCAAGTAAGTAATATAATTAGGATCACTTTGGATAATATTTCGATACTTACCTAGCAGAAAATCTCCATAATTTCCATAATCTCTATAATATTCTTCTATGTACTCAGAAAAATTTTCATCCGTATCGTAAAGTTCCATAATTGCTTCTCGTTGATCATCTTCTCCTCCGAATTCTTTCTTGATAAAATCAATATAATTCAAAAATCCATTTCTATTATTTCGAGAAAGTTCAAGTTGAATAACAATAACTTTGTCTTCTATGTCAAATAAAAAATCATCTATTTCATAATAATCTTTAAGAAATTCAATCTGGTTAGACATATCTTCCTGATTAGTTTCCAATACATTTTGACTAGATAACTTATGTGTGGTTGACAAATCAAAATCTATTTTCTGATACTCCGTACTAGACTCTATGGCAGTTGAAAATCTAATAGGAATAATATCTCTACTATCTGTGAAAGAAAACAAGTTAACTTTTTTTCCATTATTACTCAACTGCAACTTACTACCAATATTATTCTTACAAAAATATTTTTTCCCCATTTTATCGAAATCTTTGACTTCATAAATAAAAATGAAACTGCCATTTAGTTTAAAAATATTGTTAATTATACTAGTCTTTCCTACTCCATTCTCACCAACAATAATTGTTAAGTCATCTATCCTCTCTGCATATGGTATTTTAATATAATCTGGATTCTCAATAACTTCAAAGTTATTTGCTTCAGTATGCTTAATCTTTATATCTGGAAGAAAGTTAATAACTTCATATTCCTCACTATTCTTTTTTCCAATCATCGCTACAAGACGCATACCTTTATTTTCTTTATTCATAAAACCCTCCATTTTTTGTTTCATTATACACCGGTTTGAAATGTAAAAAAAGAGCTTTTCAGCTCTTTCATCTACTTATCATCAATCCCCATTTCCTGACGGACATGTGCATGGGAATCTTCATGGAGAATGTCATTATCAATAATTGAGGCATCTCGAAGTTCTTCGGCTTTTTGCTTATCCTGATGGGTTAAGTCTTGATCTGGATCATACGCTTTCTCAACGATAGACAAGAGATGATTTCGAATTTCCTTTTCCTTACAAATTTTGGCTTTTTTGCGGTAGCTAGCCACAACCAGCACAACCAACATAAGCATTCCCAGATAACCAATAATAGGATACATAACCGCTACCAGTTGACGGAAGCCCATGAAGGAAATAGCGAAACCAGCAAGGGCAAATGCAGCCACAAAGAACTTAAAGCGTTTATCACTACCTGCTGAGAAGCGTTTTCCAAGGGCATAGTAGAGACTAAAGACGGTATTAAAAATCAAGCCAAAGATCACCAAGGCGTAAAGTGTTGCAAAGATAGGGTTCACTTCCTTAGCAATAGCCAACATAGGAACATCCGAGCTAGCAATTTTATCACTGTTAGCAAAGAGAATCAAGGTCGTGACGAAGAAAATCACACCAACCATAAATCCTCCCCAGGCTCCACTCTTTTCAGCTTCATTGATTTTGAGAATAGAGCCACCCATCACAAAGGCCATGGCTATGGCTGACATAACACAAACGGCAAAATAGTTAACCACAGACAGCCAAATACTCGGAAAAGGAGATTGAATGGTTTGCGATACCTTATCCATCTCAGCAAAATCCCAGTGACGTCCTAAAACATTGGTCACGAATATCATGGCAATCATAACCAGAATCATAGGGGTAAAAACTCCAATAACACCGATGATTTTTTTGAAATCTAGGAAACTCACAAAAATAGTCAGAGCTGTACACAGGAAAGCACCTACCCAAATCGGAAAGCCAAACTGTTGGTTTAGGTTAGCCCCTGCACCTGCTGTCATCACAAAACCAAACAGGAAACAAGTGATAATCAAAGCGATATCCAAAATACGGTAAATCACAGGATGACTGATTTCTGCCAGGACTACTGAATGATCATCTGAACGGTAATAACTTCCCAGAGCAATCATGAGTCGCCCAAAGCCAACATGCAAAATCCCTAGAACTATAACACCTATCAGTCCCCAGGCTCCAAAACTAACAAAATACTGTAAGAGGTCCTGTCCTGAAGATACTCCTGCACCAATCATTACACCGACATAGGCCAGGGCAATGCTCCAAATACGTTTTGACATATTACCTCCTGTAAAATAAAAAGTATTTCTATTTTACACTACTCTGACACCTTTGTAAAAATCAATTAAAAACAGCACCTTCATAAGAAAGTGCTACTCATACTCTTATTTTTCCCAACCTTTTTGCCCATCAATATAGGTTGCTTGTAAGTCCAAGGAATCATCTAGTACGATAAAATCAGCTGGTAGACCTGCTTTTAGGCTTCCGCAAGTATTCTCAAGTCCAACCGATTTAGCTGGAACACTAGTTGCCATTTGTAAGGCTTGGGCAACCGTCACAAGTCCCCAATCAACCACATGTTTGACACCATCTTTGAGTTGTAGGATAGATCCAGCTAGGTTACCACCTTCCTTGAGGCGGGCAGTACCCTTTTCGACGATGACAGGAAGTTCACCCAGCATATAGTCGCCATCAGGACGTCCTCCCGCTGACATACAGTCCGTAATAAGGGCAACTCCTTGAGGTGTCTTTTGCTTGATAAGAACCTTACAAGCTGCAGGGACCGCATGATGACCATCTGCAATCAGCTCACCAATCGTTTCTGGACTATCGAAGGCTGCCCCAACCATACCAGGCTCACGATGCGTAAAACCACGCATTCCGTTATAGACGTGGACCCAAACGGACGCCCCGGCTTCCACTGCTGCCATGGCTTCTTCATATGTCGCATTGGAATGACCTAGAGCAATAGTTACACCTTGCTTGGTTGCTTCCTGGATAAATTCAGCTACTCCCTCACGTTCAGGGGCAAGAGCCAATTTAATCAATTTTCCTTGAGCTGCCTCCTGCCATGCCTTCAATTGTTCCACACTTGGATTGCCCATGTATTTAGGATTTTGAGCCCCCTTATAGGTTTCAGTGAAATAAGGTCCTTCAAAGAAGAGCCCTTGAATTTTGGCACCAGTTTCCTTACCAACCGTATTAGCTGTTGTTTGGCAAATAGCCTTCAGCTCTTCAAATGGGGCTGTTAGGGCTGTCGGTAAGAAAGAGGTCACACCTGCTGAAAGCAAGGCTTGACTCATGCCTAGAAGACTTTCCTCAGAATTATCCATGACATCATAACCCGCAAATCCATGAATATGAGTATCTACAAGACCCGGAGCAATCTGATAATCACTGTAATCCAGCACCTCTGCATCTTCTGGAACATTTTCCGTCCAGTCACCGAAACGGCCATCCACAACCGCTAGGTAGCCACCTTCCTTGATTTTATTTTCAAAATAAAAACGTTTGGCTGAAATATAATAGGTCATAGGACCACCTCTCATCATTTTTCTATATTCTTAATACGCTTTCATTATATCAAAAAAGCCGAGAAATTTTCTCGACTTTCTCTATTAAATCACACCCTCTGTAACCTTTTCAACAAGATTAATCGCATGGTCTGCGATACGTGTGTAATGTGAGAGGTAATCAACATAGTTGATACCTGCTTGCGCAGTACATTCACCATTGTTAAGACGTTTGGTATGTGTTTTACGCAATTGTTTTTCAAGTTTTTCCAACTCTTCATGACGAAGGATGACTTGACCTGCAAGTACCTTATCGTCATCTACAACAACACGAATACTATCAAGGGCGATACGGTGAGTACGGTTGTAAACATCCGCAAGCTCAGCCTTGGCAGTATCAGAGAATTCAATTCCCTTATTATGAATGTGTTGTGAAAGGTTTGCACTTGCAACTGCAAGGTCACCAATACGCTCCAAGTCACGAACAGAGTCAAGCACACTTGCCAACACTTCATTTTCAGAAACGCTTAGAGATTCGTTAGAGATGTCAATCAAGTAAGTTGTCAACTCTTCGTCAATACTATTAACTGCTGTTTCATACTTCTCAACCTTATCGAAGTATTTTTCATCTCCCTTAGCAAAAAAAGCATAGGAAGCTTCCAAAGACTGGATGGCGTATGATGCCAAGTGCACCAATTCTTTCTTAGCATTACCAAGGGCGATAGCTGGTGCTTGTGTGATAAGCAAACGGTCCAAGTAAAGCGCTTCGTACTTGTTAATTTCGTCCTCACCAGGAATAATCTTAGTTACAAGGTAAGCTAGAACTCCGATGAATGGGAATTGAACGATAGTATTTGCAATGTTAAAAGTACCGTGAGCAAAGGCGATGGTCATCTCAGGTGTCAATCCAAGCACAGACTTAAACCATTGAATCAAGGCTGTGAATGGTACCAAGAGAATCAAACACAAGACCGTCCCAATAACATTGAACAGGACGTGAGCCCCTGCCACACGTTTAGCCGCAATGTTTGAACCAAGAGCAGCTAGAACCGCTGTAATAGTTGTTCCGATATTATCCCCAAAGAGGATTGGAAGGGCACCTTGCAGGTCAAGCAAACCACCTGAGTAGAGACTCTGAAGAATACCGATGGTCGCTGCTGACGATTGAATCAACATGGTCAAACCAGCACCAATGATAACCCCCATGACTGGGCGATCACCCAAGGTTGCCAAGTAGTCCTTAAAGGCTGTAACTGACTTCAAAGGTTCTACCGCATCTCCCATAAGGTTAAGGGCAAAGAAAATCCCCCCAACACCAAACAAGATACGTCCTAGATTATTGAGCTTCTTATTACTTGTGAAGAAGAGAAGTGCTGCCCCTAGGAAAATCACTGGAAGGGCATAGTCACCAAGCTTGAAACCAATCATGAAGGAAGTTACGGTTGTACCGATGTTTGCCCCCATGACAATACCAATAGCCTGACGAAGACTCAAAAGCCCTGCCGAAACCAGACCGACGACAATAACGGTAACCCCTGAACTCGATTGAATCAAGGCCGTCATGACAATACCAATCAAAACTCCTAAAAACGGGTTGCTGGTATACTTATCGATGTAAAAGCGCAACTTATCTCCGGCTGCTTGTTGAAGACCATCTCCCATATACTTGATACTAAAGAGGAAAAGCCCCAAACCACCGAGGAAAGAAAACGCAATATCTTGCCAATTTACTGACACATTTTTGTCCTCATTATTTAAAAATTTTCGGTAAAACCGACCTTTCTATTGTATCGATTTATTAGGGAATAGACAAGACTTTTTCCACAAAATAATAGAAAGATCAGAAGAAATTCTGACCTTTCTAGATGTCTCAATTAATCCACTTGAATATAACGGCGAACACCACTATAGCTAATGTAAGAAATCCAACTATGACCGTCTTGCGTAACCTTCAAATCGAAGTTAATCTTATCGCCTGCTTCTAAGTAAAATTCTACTGGAGCTGTATCACTAGGCGTATTTTTGACAGCCGTACGTTTGGTAAGCGTGTAGCTGCCAGATTCTGCAATACCACCATCAATTGGAAGTTGATTGTCAGTAACCGTCACGTCTTTAGGTAGCGTCACATTATCTGATTCTTTAAGGTAAATCTTTGTTCCTCCAGTACTGGTTACTTGAATGGTATCTTGTTCATAACTTGGACCAGAAACAGCTGCCTTTTTAGAGACAAAGCTAATATCTCCAACAATACCAGAGGTGTCACCCCTATCTCTTTCCGATCTAGCATCATACTTACCTGAGCCCTCTTGATAATCATCTTTCGGGTGTACATAATTATGAACTGTCGCTTGGCCTTGGGCAGTGATATCTCCTACTAGGCTAGTGTTATTAAAGACCAGACGACTGCCATCACTGGACTTCCAAGTACCAGCAATACTATCAAACTGACCACGCGCTACCGCACTCACATCCATATCTACAGTGGTCACTTGCGTATCCGTTTTAGCTTGAGCTTGGCTGCTAGATTGACTACTTGAAGCTTGACTATCACTTGAGCTCTTTGGCGCTTGGGATTGACTGGCTGAAGACTTAGGAGCCTGGGACTGGCTGCTTGAGGAAGCTGATGAACTCTTTGAAGATGATGACTGAGACTGACTGCTACTCGAACTTGGGGCAGAAGCCTTTTGACTACTTTGCGCGCTTGAAGATTCCGTCTTTGAACCCGAAGATTCCTTGACCTTAGCACTAGACTTGCTAGTCTTACCGCTATCTTTACTAGATGATTTAGCCTTACTTGATGAGGTCACCTGGCTGCTCTTAGGCGTCTTATCTGCTGAACTGGATTCCTTATGGCTGGAACAGGCCGTCAGCAAAGACATTGAGGAAAGGGTAACCATGGAAAGCACGATTGCTTGGGAAAATTTGTTTTTCATAATTATTTCCTCATTTCTAGTCTATCGCAAAAAGTAAAGATAGGACCTATGTCACAAGGGAACATTGGGTTCTCTCTACTTTTAAGGGAATAATCTTTTCTACACTTTCATTATATCATTTTCTAATGTAAACGCTAACATATTAGGGCTGTAAATTCTAAAAATGAGATGAAAATCTCTTGAATCCTTGTGATATAATGGAGACAAAAATTGAAAGTTATACCATGACAATCTATCTTCTAGCACAAGTATTCTCAGCCATCGGAGCTCTCTGTGTCGCCATATCCTCTTTTGCAAAATCAAAACATAACATGCTGGTCTGGCAAATTACCGACTACATTTTTACTGCTATAGCCAACCTCTTATTGGGTGGCTATACCGGTGCTTTAACCATTAGTATTTCCATCATACGTAATAGCTTGATGGTCAAAAAGAAGATGACCAAGACTATCTTGACCATCCTCATCGTTATTCAAATCATTGTAGGAACCTATCTCAATCAACTTGGACTTATTGGCTATCTGCCAATCATCTCTTCAATCTCTTATAGTTTAGCCATTGCCATCACACGAAACCTTCAGTGGCTTCGCTGGGTCATTATTGAAAATATGTTACTTTGGCTGATTTACGATTTGACCATTCAGGCCTTCCCCGCTGCCATAACTGATATTACCATCACACTAACCACTCTCATTGCCATTATCCAAAATCGAAAAACCTTTAGCAGATAGAAGCTAAAGGTCTTTTTCTTATAAAGCCCAAGTACGAATAGCGTGAGCTACGCCTGCCTCGTCATTTGTCAAGGTCACATACTTACACAACTCTTTAATGTCGTCACTAGCATTACCCATGGCAACACTTTGACCGACGAATTGAAGCATTTCAAGGTCATTAGCAGCATCACCCAGAGCCATGATTTGATCTGGAGCAATTCCAAGTTTTTCCGCTAAATGCTTAAGTCCGCTGGCCTTAGTTGCCCCCTGTGGCATGATTTCAAAGATATAGTCTTGGCTACGAACTGTGCTATAGCTCTGATTAAGTCTGTCTTGCACAGCATTTTGGAAGGCGTCCAAAGGTTCAGAATCAGCCATATACATGGCTTGGAAAATCACTTGGCCTTCCGCAAAGATCTCTTCCAAACTTCTAGCCTTCGCTTCTGTGAAAACAGTACTTGCATCATAAGCTACTAGCTCAGGCACCTCTTCGCCCACAACATAATAAGTCTTCTCACCAGTCAAGGTTAGAGCCACCTCTGGAAAGTCTTCGCAAGCTTGTAAGAGTTCTTCAATCTCAGAGCGAGATAAACTTTCATATTGAAGCAAGTTCCAATTTTTTGTCTCATAAGTTGAACAACCATTGTTCATGATAATGTACTCTTCTTCACTCAGTCCTAATTTCTCAAAATGCGGAAGAATGCCTGAACGTGGGCGTCCTGTACAAAGGACAATTTTGATACCTGCCGCAGCTGCTTCTTGAATAGCCTTAATATTCTCTGCAGGAATCTCTTTTTGGCTATCTAAGAGTGTCCCGTCCATATCTATTGCAATCAATTTAATCATACTATCTAACCATTTCTCTTTCAAGGGAGTGCAAAAAAACATCGAGGTGTGCATCTCAAATCCTAATGTAACTACTTCTATTATAACACAGAACAATCAAAAAAGACGTGCCAAATTGACACGCCCTTGTCTTCTATAAACCAATCCGTAGGGACCAATTGATATTATAAATACAAGCCCTTTTCTACACTTTTCTGAACCAACTCTTCAGTCAACTTCCATAACTCTTCAGACTCATCTTTTATAAATTTTTTCTTCTCTAATACCATCTCTGAACTAATATGATCTGGATTATAATTTAATTCTGACACTTCCAAGTGGTTTATCAGTGGTACCAATGCGTCAATCACTCTTGCATATCTTGCCTCAGCACTCTGCCCTT
>ERZ791846.836-NODE-836-length-12035-cov-3.66511_pt1 | contig 12035 bp, 14 predicted proteins | sample MGYA00510289_ERZ791846 | MGnify/ENA primary metagenome ERZ791846 (study PRJEB30046, sample SAMN00715274) | human gut metagenome | study: EMG produced TPA metagenomics assembly of the A metagenome-wide association study of gut microbiota in type 2... | reverse complement strand
GAAAGAAGGAAGGCTGCAACAAAATGAGCAAAAAAACTCATTTTGTTACAGCCCCTTTTTATAAATGAATTTCAATAGCAACTATTGACAGGGCTTGTGAAAAAATATATAATGTTTATGGTAATGAAATGTATTATCATTAATTAGAAGGGATGTGTGAGTATTATTTACGGAGCTGAAAGGAGCGATGTAAATGAGTGTCGTCATCGTAGGTGGAAATGATTGTATGGTTTGTCGCTATAAGCGTATTTGCAAAGAGTACGATTATAAGGCAAAAGTCTTTACACAGGTACCAAGCGATTTCAAATCGAAAATCGGGTCGCCTGATCTTGTAGTGTTGTTTACCAGTACCGTGAGCCACAGTATGGCCCGTTGCGCCATCAAAGAAGCGCAGCGCAAGAACGTCGAAGTCGTCCGTTCCCATACGAGCAGCTCGAACGCGCTGAAGAACATATTAGCCGCCCGGATGGAAGAGGCCGTCTGAGGCAAGCAAAGGGGAGTTAGTCATGAAAATTGTTTCATTAGCCGATATGAAAGTCGGCCAGTCGGGCGTTGTCGATGCCTTGAAGGGACGGGGAAATATCCAGCACCGCCTCGTCGACATGGGCGTCGTCAAGGGCTCGCATATTTCAGTCTTCAAAAAGGCCCCGCTCGGAGACCCCATTGAGGTAAAAGTCAAAGGGTGCGCACTGGCACTGCGCATGAATGAAGCGGCGATGATTTCCGTCGCCGTAGAACAATAAAGGGGGTACATAGTAGTCATGGAAAATGCAGCGAAGATCAAGATTGCCCTGGCCGGCAATCCGAACTGCGGTAAAACGACGATTTTTAACAACATTACCGGCGCTAAACAGCACGTCGGCAACTATCCTGGCGTTACTGTCGAAAAGAAAGAAGGCCATCGTACCTTCAACGGCAAGGACCTGCTCTTCGTCGACCTGCCCGGCACATACAGCCTGACGGCACGGTCCCTCGATGAAGTCGTAGCCCGTAACGTCATCATCAATGAAAAACCGGACATCATCGTCAACGTCCTCGATGCGTCCAACCTGGAACGTAACTTATACCTGGCCGCACAGCTCGTCGAACTGGGCCGCCCCATGGTCATCGCCCTGAACATGATGGACATTGCCGAACGCATGGGCATCCAGATCGACCTCAAGAAGCTGGGCAAACAGCTCGGCGCCGTCGTCGTGCCCCTCGTCGGCAGCAAGAACATCGGCACGAAAGAACTGCTCGACGCCATTTCCAGTACGCAGACCCAGAACCTGGTCAATGCCAAAGTCGATTACGGCGCTGACGTCGAATCGGCGATTGCCAACCTGACCGATGCCATCGAAAAAATGGGCATCATCAAATACCCAGTCCGCTGGCTGGCCGTCAAGCTCCTGGAAAACGACTCCGACGCCATCGCCAAAGTCCGCGCTATGGAAGGGACCCAGTCCATCCTGGCCCTGGCTTCGACTCTGCGCGATTCCCTGGCCAACAAGATCGATTTGGACTTCTATTTCGCTCAATGCCGATATCAATTCGCAACTGATGTATTTAATAAATCGATTATCAATGTCGGTTCGAGCGACTCCTTGTCCGACAAGATCGACAGCGTCCTGACCCACCGTTACTTAGGGATCCCGATTTTCCTGGCCCTCATGTGGCTCATGTTCGTCGTCGTCATCAACGTTGGCGCCTACCCGCAGGGCTGGCTCGACACGGGCTTCTCGATGCTCGGTGACTGGTGCAGCGATGTCATCGAAGATGAACAGCTCCGCTCCCTCGTCGTCGACGGCGTCATCGGCGGTGTCGGTTCCGTCCTTTCTTTCGTTCCCCTTATCGTCCTCTTGTACTTATTCATCAGCCTTCTCGAAGATACGGGTTATATGGCCCGTGCCGCCTTCCTCATCGACCGCGCTATGCGTGCCCTGGGGCTGCACGGCAAGTCCTTCATTCCTATGATCCTCGGCTTTGGCTGCAACGTACCGGGCATCATGGCCGCTCGTACACTGGACAATGAAAAAGACCGTCTGGTCACGATTCTGGCCTGCCCGTTCATGAGCTGCGGTGCCCGCCTGCCGGTATACACCTTGCTCATCGCCGCTTTCTTCGGCGCTTCCGGCCACGGTGGTACGGTCCTCTTCGGCGTATACCTTTTAGGTATCATCATTTCCGTCTGCGTCGCCCTGGTCCTCCGTCATACGACCTTTAAGGGCGAACAGGAACCGTTCGTCATGGAAATGCCGCCGTATCACATTCCGACCTTGAAAGGCGTCCTCATGCACATGTGGGAACGCACGGTCTTGTACCTCAAGAAAGCCGGTACTTTCATCCTCGGCGCATCCGTCCTCGTCTGGTTCCTCACGGCATACCCGATGGACGTCGAATATTCCCAGGACTTCGATGCCGCTAAAAATCAGGTCACGGCTGAAATGGAACAGAAACAGTCTGACATCCTTCAGTCCTACGGCCTCAGCGCTATCGAAGACAATGCCGCTTTGAACGATATGTATGAATCCATGGTCGCTGCCGCTGATGAAGCCGCTGACGAAGCCGATGCTGACGAAGCCGATACGGGCAATGCCCTGAACCCGGCTGCCGCTTTGGGCTCCGTTGAAGACCAGGTCAAGAATTCCGAAGAAGAAGAAGACAACTTGTTCATGGGTAAATACCCCCAGAGCTTCGCCGACCTGCAGGAACAGAATCCGGCCGTCTTCGCCCAGGCTCTGCCGCTCTTCGATGCCAAAGCCGATGCTGACGACGAAACGTCCAAACTCGACGACCAGCAGACGGCTGAAAAACTGGAACAGTCCTATGCTGCCCGCCTGGGGCACTTCGTAGAACCGGTCATCGCACCGCTTGGCTTTGACTGGAAGATCGGCGTAGGCCTCATCGCCTGCACGGCTGCTAAAGAAGTCATGGTTTCGACCTTGGGTACGATTTACAGTGTCGGCGGTGACGACACCCACGAATCGGGCATCGTCGCTTACCTCCGTGATGACCCGGACTTCAACCCAGCCGTCGCCCTGTCGCTCATGGTCTTCGTACTGCTCTACATGCCGTGCGTCGCTGCCATGGCCGTCATCAAACGTGAAACAGGCTCGTGGAAAATGCTCCTTGCCAGCGATGCCATGTGCCTCGTACTCTCGTACGTCCTGGCCTTTGTCACCTATCACCTGGCCCTCATGGCCGGCCTCGGCGCTTAAGACTTGAAGCAGCCCCTTCCATAACGTATAATATTAGTGGCTCGTGGCTAGCCTCCCCTCATAGGCCCTTTTTGGCCCGTCAGGCGTTGACCGCAGGGAAAGGCAGGACGGCTGCCAAAACGGAGAGCCGGCTGGAGGTGGCCCAAAGGGCCGGAGAGGTTGATTTCACAACGAATAATTGCTAATCCCGAGAGGAGGTATATCTATGAGTCCTGCAACCATTATCGTCGCTATCGTCGTCATCATCGCCGTAGCGTACTTCATTCACCATATCCGCGGCCTGTTCAACGGAACGGCCAGCTGCTGCGGCAACTGCTCAGGCAGCTGCTCATCCAGTGGAAAAACAAAAACGGGGGACGATTCCAAATTGCCTCCGTGCTGCCGGAAATAGCATAAGAAAAGGAGATGTCGCATCGCGACAGCTCCTTTCAAGTTGTTAGTGGCTAGTTGTTAGTTGTTAGCGGATGGGTTTAAATTTAAAGCTTTTTTCTGCAAACTACAAACTCTGTGCTACAAACTATAAAGTAAACGGGGCATCACATGATGGCAGAAACCTTCGTGCGACAGCCTCTTTTTGCTTTCCGCCTGCTGCGACGGCAGGAAACATGGTATAATGAAAGAAAAGTATCAGAAAGGATGAAGTCCATGATTAAACGTTGTAACCATGACTGTGATTTTTCCTGCCAGCAGTCAAAAAAACAGAAGGTGCGAGTCATCGGCGGCACCGGCGTCTTTACGCTCCTCGTGTCGGCCCAGGTGCGCAGTGAGAACGGGAAGTAACTCGAATGAAGGACATAGCATGAAATCTATTGGTTCAATAATCAAAGAGAATCTGGTACTTTTTCTGGCAGTGGCAGCGGCGCTGGCGTCGATGACGGCCGTACCGCCTTCGGCTGCTTATGCCGGGTATATCAATATGCCTGTACTGGCGATTTTGTTCTGTCTCATGGTCGTCATCGGCGGCGTGCGGGAAAGCGGCGTCTTTTCTGCCGTGCTGGCCCGTCTCCTGCTCCGCCTGGGGACGATGCGCCAGCTGGCGGCGGTCCTGGTATTTGCCTGTTTTTTTGTCAGCATGTGGGTGACCAATGATGTGGCCCTCCTGACCTTTGTGCCTTTTTCCCTGATGGCCCTGCCCAAGGTGGCCAGTGAGGAACAGATGGCTCTTGTCATCGTCCTCCAGACGCTGGCGGCGAATCTGGGCAGTATGTGTACGCCCGTCGGCAATCCGCAGAACTTGTATCTTTATTTTTATTACGCTATGGATTTGCCATCGTTTCTGACGCTGCTCCTGCCATATACCCTGGTGTCTTTCCTGCTGCTTACGCTGTCCCTGTTCCGCTTGCCGGGGACGCCGATTCCCATTTCCGTCCGGCTGGCTGCCCGGCGGACAAGGAACCTGCCTGTCTTGGCGCCATCGCGTCGGCTCTGGCTCTTGGGCGGGATGTTTTTCCTGTCCCTGCTCGCCGTGGCGCATGTGCTCGACTATCGCCTGGCCCTGGCCTTTGTCGTGGTCGTCACGGCATTGACCCGGCCACGATATTTCCGTTATGCTGATTACCGGCTTTTGGGTACCTTTGTGGCCTTTTTTATCCTCGTAGGCAATATGAGCCAGATGCCTGGATTCAGGGACCTGCTGACAGGGTATCTGGACGGTCATGAATTCTTCATGGCCCTTTTGGCCAGTCAGGTCATCAGCAATGTGCCGGCAGCCGTCCTCTTGTCTGGGTTTACCGATGAGGCAGCGGCCTTGTTGCTGGGAACCGATATAGGTGGCCTGGGGACACTGATCGCCTCCATGGCAAGCCTCATTTCCTATGGCATGTACGTCCGGGCCTGTCCCCGGCAGCAGGGAAGGTATCTGAAACTATTTAGCCTGCTCAACCTGGCCTATCTGCTGGTGCTGGTCCTGATTGCCTGGCTGTACGGATTGGGAGTATAATAAAAATATAGAATTAGGAAAGAATAGGATAAGGAGGGATTTTCCATGAGTGTAGAATTTGAAGGAAATAAGGCGTGCATTGCGCCGGAAGGGGTATTTATCATCGGGACGTACGACGAAAAGGGCGTGCCCAATGCCATGAATGCCGCTTGGGGAGCCCAATCGGACTACGGCGAAATCACGCTCTTTTTGGCTAAGCACAAGACGACGGATAACATCAAACATACCAAGGCCTTTACCGTCGCCTTTGCCACCAAGGATACGGTTGAAATAGCCGATTACTTTGGCGTAGAAACGGGCAATAAAGTGAACAAAATCGAAAAGGCCGGCTGCCACGTCCACAAGAGCCGTCACGTCAATGCCCCGATCATCGAAGAATTCCCGGTCACTTTGGAATGTGAATGTACCAGCTATGACGATAAGACGGGCATCCTCGTAGGCAAAATCGTAGCCCAGCAGGCCGACGAATCGGTCCTGACAGACGGCAAAATCGACTACGACAAACTGCAGCCCATCATCTTCGACATCGCTACCATGACCTATCGCCTGATCGGTCCCGTCGTAGGCCAGGCCTTCCATGACGGACTGAAATTGAAAGGCTGAACTTAGCGTATCCGTAAACCAGTTTTTTGCAGGTGCTCCGTTAGGCATTTGGATGATTCCCCGGGCAAACTGAGCTGGCAATCGTACATAGACTGGAGCGGGCGCCCCACGTGGCGCCCCTACGAACCATGGCTTGGGATTGTATGGGCGTGCTGCGGCTCGGTCTGGAGAGCTTTAAATTTAAAACCATCCACTAGCTGCTAGCCACTAGCCACTCAAAAAGGCGCTGTCTTCATGGGACAGCGCCTTTTTCCTAATGTCCTGCTACTTCGGCTGTGGGCTGGAATGCCTGGGCAGCTTCGGGGTTTTCGTTCATGGCGTCGATGCGGGCGCGGTATTCGCTATCCGAAGCGTAGCGTTTGTTTTTGTAATAGCCGATGGTCAGGAAGGGGACGATGATGATGGCGATGGCTAAGTAACCGCAATAGCCGTAGCCGTATTTGATGATGTTGGTCAGGCCGGCGACGGAGACGGTCATGGAAGCGATGATGATGAACAAGGTAACGATAGCCGAACGGGTGACGGTGTTATGGCTTACTTTCTTCAGGCATTTCGTTTCCGAGAAGCGGGCCGTGAAACCGAAGACCGTCGTGACGCCTGTCGAGATGAGGCACAGCAGTAAGAAGGCGCTGTAGGCGATGGTCAGCCAGGACATGCCCATGGCTTTGCAGCTGGTCAGGGTCGGTAAGGGCGATTTGCCATAGATGCCGGTCCAGCCTAAGAGCATGCAGACGGCTAAGGTCAGGGCGATGGCGTTCATAGCGAAGGAGAACCACATGGACGTGGCGCAATTCTTGCGGGTGACTAAGGGCGTGCCGACGACGATCATTGTCGGGATGACGACGCACTGGAAACCGGAATAGGTGAAGGCATGGAGAATGGCTGTCGGTACTTTGCTGAAGCCATTCGTGGCGAAATCCTGGGCCATGGCAGCCGTGAAGAACTGCGTCCCTTCGATGGAACCGCCCATATAGATGCCGACGGAGAAAATCATGATGACCATGGCCAGGATGGCGATACCCATGTAGGTCGTCGCCCGGCGTACCAGGCCGGCGCCGAAGATGGTCAGGAAGAAGATGATGGCGCCGACGACGCCGATGCCGGTGTAATAGTTGAGGCCCGTCTGGGCGTTGATGGCTGAGGCGGCACCGGAAATCGTAGCCGATACGGCCATTAAGACCATGATGTAGAAGAAGGCTTCAAACAGGTATTCGATGCCCTTGAAGGGGCTGTATAAGTTCTGGAATAATTGACGGTAACTGGTGAGATGACGGGAATTGTACATGTTCATGGCTTCAACTGGTGAGATGACGGGAATTGTACATGTTCATGGCTTCCTTGATGGTCAGCGTGAACAGCAGCATAGTGATGATGGCCGTAATCGGACCGAGCCAGCCGAGGCTGACGAAGTAGACATTTTCCTGGTTGCCCGTAGCGAAACCGCCGCCAGCGTGGGAACTGAATAAGACGGCACCGACGGAAAAACACATGCTCAGTGAAGCGGCTTTGATCGATGAAATATTAGCCATAAGATTTTCCTCCTTTTAAGAACCATGGAGAGAAACGAAAACGCCTTTCGTCTCTCTGCTCGAAGCATTAAGAGACGAAAGGCGTTGTATGATCCTTCCGCGGTACCACTCTGTTTCATCCCTGGGGATGCACTCTCGGATACGGCTCATGGCGATATCCACGCTCTATAACGGGAGTTCCCGTATCGGCCTACTCTATTCAGCCTCTCCGCTCAGCAATGAGTTCGGTCCGGCATCGCCGCTGCCTCACACCAGCCGGCAGCTCTCTGGAAACGATAGACTCAGACGTACTATTTTGCGTCGTCGCGTTTATGACGTTTATCAGTTGATGGTGCTATGATAGCATCATCACTTAATAAAGTCAAGGATAAAACATAATATTTTTTGAAATAAACGCACTAAACGTTTAAGTTTAAGGTTTAACTGTGGAGATACAATTCCGGAGCTCGTAGGGATCGCACGTGGGTGACCCGTTGGGGATTTGGAGGATTCTTTTAGCAACTTGGTCGGTAAATCGTACATATCCTGGAGCGGGCGCCCCTAAACATTAAAGAGAATGGGGTCGCGCATGTTGGTTGAAACCTTCGTGTGATAGCCCTTACGAGCCACTAGCCACGAATCACGAACCACGAACCACGAAAAAGGCGCTGTCTTCATGGGACAGCGCCTTTTTCCTACTTATCGCGGGAAAGGTCGACCTCTTTCAAGGGAATGAGGTGGGTCTTATGTTTGAGTTTGTGATAGAAGAAGACGGCCAGGAAGACGGGGATGCCGATGTAGGCGACGCTGGCACCGTACCAGTCGATTTCTGCGCCTGTGAAGGCCGAGTAGTTCTGGCCTGCCGTGACGATGATGCACATGATCAGGGCCAGGAGGGGGCCGAAGGGGAACCACGTAGCCTTATAGGGCAGGTCTTTCAGGTCTTTGCCCTGGGCGATATAGGCCCGGCGGAAGCGGAAGTGGCAGATGGCGATGCCAATCCAGGTGATGAAACCGGCCATGCCGCTGATGTTGACCAGCCAGTCATAGGCTTTGCCTTCGCCGATGAGGGACGTCAGGAAGGCGGCCAGGCCGAAGACGACCGTTGCGAACAGGGCATACGACGGGACGCCGCGCTTGTTCAGTTTGAGGAAGCATTTCGGGGCCTGTCCCGTTTCGGCCATGGCGTAGAGCATACGCGTCGAGACGTAGAGGCCCGAGTTGCCTGCCGACAGGACGGCGGTCAAAATGACGGCGTTCATGATGGAAGCGGCTGCGGCCAGGCCGAAGCGTTCAAAGACCAGCGTGAACGGGCTGATGGAAATGTTTTCGATGTTCGTATTGAGCAGATTCGGGTCCGTGTAGGGGATGAGGAAGCCGATGACCGTAAAGGCACCTAAATAGAAGATAAGGATACGCCAGAAGATGGAGTGGACGGCGCGGGGCACGTTCTTTTCCGGATCTTCACTTTCACCGGCGGCGATGCCGATCATTTCCGTCCCCTGGAAGGAGAAGCCGGCGACCATGAAGATGCCCAGCATGGCCGTGAAGCCGCCGACGAAGGGCGCATCGCCGATGGTCCAGTTGGTAAAGCCCGGCGACGGTTCCGGCCCGAGGCCCAGGATGAGCAATGTCCCGGCAAAGAGGAAGACCAGGACCGTCAGGACCTTGATGCCGGCGAAAATGAATTCGCTTTCGCCGTAGGACCGGGTCGACAAGTAGTTGAGGACGAAGAGGATAATGAGGAACAGGCCGCTCCAGATGGCAGCCGGTACGTCAGGGAACCAGTATTTCATGATCAGGGCACCGGCGACAAGTTCGGCCGCTACCGTGATGGCCCAGTTGAACCAGTAGTTCCAGCCCAGGGCAAAGCCCAGGGATTTATCGACGTAGCGGTTGGCGTAGGTTTCAAAAGAACCGCTGACCGGCAGGTACGACGCCATTTCGCCGAGGCCTGTCATGAGGAAATAAACCATGATACCGATGAGGGCATAGGCGACGAGGGCACCGCCCGGACCGGCAGAGCTGACCGTTTCACCGCCGGCGACGAACAGGCCCGTGCCGATAGCGCCGCCGATGGCGATCATGTTCATGTGGCGGGCTTTCAGGCTGCGGCGCAGTCCCTGCTGCTGTTGAGTTTCTTCCATGCAAAATCACAACCTTTTTTTCATTGAATTGAATTGATAAATAAAATCTAAAAAAACTCATACCTTTACATTATAAAGGATGAATCCTTCTCTGACAAATGGATATTCTGCATGGAAGTAAATCGTTTATGCGATTAATGGATATATAACGTGACGCTGTAGTCTTGACAAGGATTTCGAGAACAGGTACACTAAAGATAAAATAGTTGAACATGTTCAAGAAGGTGTTTTTATGGAAAAAGATAAAGACGAAGTCCGTCAGCGCATCCTGGCTGCGGCGAAGGAGCTCTTTGTCCAGCAGGGGTATAAAAAGACGACGATCCGTCAGATCGTCGAGAAATCGGGCGTCCTCACAGGGAGCATCTATTATTTCTTCAAGAATAAAGAAGATATCTTCCAGTCCCTGGTCATGGAGCTGCTGCGGCAGTGTACCGATTTGATTGCAGCCCATTTCAGGCAGGAGTCGCCGGCCTTCCGCTACGCCGCCTTGTGCCTCGTCGAATTTGAAGCCGTGGCCATGAACCAGCTCGTCCGCGAAACCTATTATGAAGGCTATACGACGCCCTTGACGTTTGAAAAGATCACGGACCATCTGGCCGATATAACGGGCCGTATCTTCGGCGATTCCCTGGGATTATCGAAGGAGGATATTTTCCTGCGCTCCCTGCTCATCAAAGGGGCCATGCGCAGCTACATCGTCCAGTTCGACTTCAGCCAGCCCATGGACAGCCAAAAGTACGCCGCCCTGGTACTGGATACGGCTTTGCAGCTACTGGGCATTTCGGCCGCTGAGAGCTATGACGTCCTGGCCCAGCTCGAACAGCGCCTGCCGGAAATCGAAGCCATTGCCGATGAGATGATCCACCGGCGATAGGACGGCTTCCTGTAAAGGATTGCCGCATGAGGCCATTTTGGTTTCATACGGCAGCCTTTTTTGTTCAATATTTGAACGCGTTCAACAAACAAAAGGGGGAACTCATCATGTTCATAGAAAAAAAGAAATGGGCTGCCGGCCTGCTCCTGGCCCTGGCCGTCATGATAACGGCTTTCTGCCTGGCCGTCGCCGGCATTATGGTCCTCTTTGCCGTGCTCAGTCCGGATGCGGTCATGTCCATCGAAATGCCCTTGCTCTATATCATGCCGGGCCTCTTGTACAGCGGCCTGAGCTGGCCTGATTTCTACATGAGCGACGTCGCTGCCGCCATTGCCCAGATCTTCCCCATGCGCCATGCCGCCGACAGCGTCCGCGATATCTTATTGGCCGGTTATGCGCCGGCGCTGGTTTCCCAGTCCCTGCAGCTGCTGCTCATGGGGGCCGGGGCCTTTGCTCTGGGAACGGCCATCTTTGCCCTGCGCCGCCGATACGGCATGAAGACGTTCCTGGAAATAGCGGCAGGGGCTATTGCGCGTAAGCGGAAAGGAGCGCGGTCATAATGGGATTTATTGCATTGATACGACGGGAACTGGCCAACGCCTTTCTCCACGATGCCCGGCGGGCCATCTTTCTCTTCGGTGCCGCGACGGCCTATCTGATCCTCTTCGGCATCCTCTATTACCCCGGCGTCGTCAAGGAAATACCGACGGTCGTCTGCGATGAGGAACATACGGCCTACAGCCGCCTTTTGACCCGCCAGGTCGATGATGACGAACGGCTGGGGCTGGTCCGCGTCGTCGCCGATGAAGGGGAGGCACGGGACATGCTGCGCCGGAAAGAGGTCTACGCCGCCGTCATCATTCCGGCCGATTTTTCTCACGATATCCTCAACGGCCGCAGCGCTAAAGTCCTGTTCATGCTCAACGGGGCCAATATCATTACGACCAATATCGCCACGACGGCTGGCAACGACATCGTCAATACCTTCAATACGCGCTTTGCCGCCCGACAGGCGGCCCTGCGGACCAGCGGTGATGAACAGATGCTGAAGAAGCGCATCTTACCGGTAGAGACGACGCTGCGCGTCCTCAATAACCCGACCCAGAGTTACATGATGTTCTTCGTCACCGGCCTGGCCATGGCGGCCATGCAGCAGGGCTTTTTCCTGGCCATCGGAGCTGCCGTCCAGTGCGATTTCCGTAATCCTGAGCTGAAAGGGACGTCGAAGGGCAAGCTGCTGGTCGTCAAAGTCGGCGTGTACTGGGTCCTGTCCATTTTATCCTTTGGCCTGGTCTGCGTCCTGGCCCGCCTGCTGGGCATCCCTGACCGGGCGTCCATCCAGTCGCTGGGCCTTTTGGCCGGGGCCTTCTCTTTTGCTGCCATTTCCCTGGGCCTCTTCGCGTCATCCATTTTCCACAACGAATTGCAGTTCGTCCGGGCGTCCATCATGTACACTGTGCCGGCCTTCATCTTCGGCGGCTATACGTGGCCCTTGGAAGCCATGGACCCAGTGACCCAGGTCGTCGCCCAGGCCTTTCCCATGGCCTGGATGTCCAACGCCGTCCGCGAACTCTTCCTGTCCGGCCATCTGGCCACGCTGAGCTATAACCTGACGGCCCTGACGGTCATGGGCGTCATTTTCCTCAGCCTGGGGAGCTGGATTTTCCTGCACAAGATAGATGGTGTAAAATAATTGTGGGGAAACTTTATCACAGTTTCGCCAGAAGACTCCTTCCTCTTAGGTAGGGGATGAATGGCGATGGATTT